>JGI24022J15233_10007733_pt1 | contig 11891 bp, 7 predicted proteins | sample Ectturendosymbi2_FD_15233 | JGI IMG/M metagenome (IMG submission 15233)
TTGTAGCCTAGTTTCCAGTAAAAACTTCAGCGAAATACTACCACCTAACAGTTGGCGCCCAGGGCCAGACAAAGTGGGCCAAGGTGGCCTAAAAGTCTTCCACTTATGACATCACTCACAAAAAAACCCGCACCCCCAAACAAAAATTTTTTTTCAAGTGCAGACTAGAAGACTTGCCGCTTCTTTTGAAACTTTTACCGGGTCTGTAGAGCATACCGGACCGGAGAAATTCCTGCGCAAAGCCACGTGCGTTTAGGTGTTGTTTTTTTTCTAAAATCCCCAAAACCAGCCGGACGCCAAAGAGTTAAAAAAGTGAACGAGTGGCATTAGTCACTGCAACTGAAGTACTGACAACTGACATTGGTATATGAAATGAAACACCTCAACTGATTTGTCAATGCTTAGTAATGCCATCTCAACATTTTAAGATTGTCATGCAGAAAGCAAAGTTTTTCTGCATTTTCACCAAGTAACCTGCAGGAAGTTAGCCGGTCATCTACAACCTAACCTTAACAAAAGCAGCACTAGGCTATAACCGATTACTTCCCATCAACCAGAAGTAAATTCATAATATTGTTCCATATAACGTGTGAAACAAAACGCCTGAATCTATTTTTCAGATTACACGAGGCCAGTGAGATACTCAATAAATACGTAATGGGAGTGTGGCAAGCCTGTCGCCAGGATTTCACAGCAAGGGGGGCCACATTTTTTAAATACAATATTGGATGTATGCAGCAACCAGGGTCCAAACATGAAATGGGGGGCTGGGCACCACTGGACTCCCACTGGTGACGGCCTTTGAGTGTGGTCAGATTCACCGCTGCCTTTTTTGGTAGTTTCATTGTGACTGTTTTTGTTTCTGACAGTGCCGTAGCAGACATAATCTACCCCCTAAAAATGCTTTCAGAGGCCGAAACATGATTTAGTGGAGGCTTCGACATGAAGGTGTTCTGGTAAAGTGGCAGGGCCAGGAACATCAAGAGATGAAAATAATAGAAATGGTAACCTTAAAATTATTGAATTGAAGTTGGTAAAGTAAGGAGGGCATGCCATCCTGGGCCTGGCAACAGCACGTTATTGATAGGCATGTAAGCTCCCCAGGCCAGGGTTGCCAATTTAGCAGATTTTCCTCTAGATGTAGCTGATTGAAAGAAATCCTTTCTCAGCACAGGATCAGACACTAAGATCTTACAGAGTATATATTTCGCCTACAAAGTAGGCATCATCAGCTCATATTCAAATAGAATCAGATATTTAAAACTGGCAGATAGCCTACATTTCAAAAATTATACTTTAGTATGAATAATATGCTGTGTGAAATTGGAATTAATAACAAAAGTATTCACCCTATGTAGCAAACCTGAAAAACTGCGTGAACCTGTGTTCAATTTACTTCATCATGTTCATTCACTTTTACTTGGTGGACGTTCGTCACTTTCACCACTACATAGTTAAACATTTCTTGACTCTTTTTTGCCCCTCCCCCTTGGCCTAGCGCCTTNGGCAGCTGCCTAGTTTGCCTAAATAATGTAGCACCGGTGTCCGGCACACATCCGGTGATGTTATTCTTAGTAACAGCGGCAGGCACTGCTCAGTCTATAAATTACAGGACGGAAAAGGTTACGGACTGACAAAAACTTCACTGATTTCTAGTGTTGCATATTTCAATTTAGGGGGTTGAAATTTTGTTTTGGCAGTAAGCTCTGAATTTTTGATCCCTTGTGACAGCGTGGCCCCCAATTGGGGGCATGCAAGGAAGCTGACACAGCCCTGGTTCCTGATATCGAGGGAATTCAGAATAAAGTAATATGCTTATGAATTGGAACAACTTGTTCAGTGAATGTAGTGAGCATGTATAGTGCTGATTTGTATGACATCAGTTGTCGCAAACCTTCAAGAGGGGCCCCCGATTTAAAATAACCTAGGGCCCCAAAAATCAAAATTTGTCCCTGGGTCTTATTCACTGTCAGTTTGACAGTCTTCTCAGTGATAGGTGTTATTTTTATTTATGTGGGGAAATTGAAAGTTTTTTGTGCTAATAATCATTTTCAGATAAGCTTGAACTTTTTGCATTAAAGTTGTGAAAACAGTTGGAAGTTGTCAATACATATATCCAGGGTGTTATATAGTGATTGCATTAGTCCAGCCTGCTTGAGATTAAACTGCCTGAAATGACCTCTGAACTGAAACGAGTTTGACGCCCCTGCAATAAGGGATATCTAAAACTGGCAGATAGCCTACATTTCAAAAATTATACTTTAGTTACTGTAGTAACTTCTACTATCGCCACTGATGACATAGAATTATTGCACTCAATTTTTTTCAATGACATGTAAAATGCAGAAGCAAACAGGTTTTAGCACAGTGGTTTCTGAACATTTGGTTAAGATTCTTGCATTCAAAATTAGATATCCTAACACTGCCAACCCAAAGTCTAAACTGCTATCTATTGTAAAACTTCCAATCCTTGTCGACTGCTTGGTAATTACGTTGGTGTTACACTTCTAAAACTGAACTCAACACACTAACAGTAAACATAACGGTAAAGTCATATCTTATCTGGACAGGCACTGAATGCTAGCCGTGCCATGTGCTAGCCTAGCACGTAGCACCACGCCAACGAGACCATGTACACTTCATAACAAGATGTCTTCCTGTTAGGTGGCCAACGCATTGGCTCGTTCAGGGTGCTGACTCAGCAAATCACGTTCAGAACCAGATGACTTGTTATCCATATATGGTAACGAGACAATGCAAAACTGGCTATGTAAACATAGTATATGTGGCTGACCATTTTGTGTTGCTTGCAGAAGTTTTGAATTCCAAATTGAGGTCTTATTGGTAGCTTTGTCTAAGATCTGTGCAAAGTTGCTGTGGCAGAGACAATTTGCCCATCATGGGCGATCATAGCCCACTGCCCTCAAAACGTCCACGGCTTTCAATCACAGAACTGACTGAATTGAGCAAAGAAGACATTGTGAAAAGATACCTAAAGCAACAAGATTATGTTGACCAACTGGAAACTAAGCTGAATGCATCTGGAGGTACAGAGTATGCTTTGACAATTCCTCGAATGGTGACTTTGCATTTGGATGTTTGAATTGCAGTATATTGCTTTTAACTAGTACCTCTGCACAGTCCTTTGTGCATGTATCTCTACCTTGTATATGTCAAGGTAGTAGACATTCAAACAAGCTTTGCAGCTGGTCAAAAAGAGATTGTAAAAACACATTATTCATAAATGAAACACTGACTGTTCTTTGGTTACTCATTACTCAAATATGTTGTCCAGCTAATACTGACGAAAACATGGATTTTTTTCACCTGTATGTGTCACTGGTTGTTGTTGTAATACTTTTCCTTTGTTGTGTGAGTGTACTGTTATTTCAAGTGTTCACATGACATCCATCGTATGTTTTGCTAGTTATTAAAAGTTAACATTTAGCAATCACCTTCAGATGATGTGGATGACAAGGAAAAAGCTCAAAGTTCAGAAGCAAGTCGAAGAGAAAATGTTCTTGTGATGCGTCTTGCTACCAAAGAACAGGAAGTTCAAAACTATGCTGTATGTTTGACAAAGTAGATTTTTGAAACGTGAAGGCCTAGATTAATGTCTTTGTTTGAGCAGTACGATCACTTTTTGCATCTAATCCTAATGTTACGAATCAGGCTATCAAACATCTTGCTTGATTTGGTTGGATATATACATATATTTTGATGTTACTATTTATTTGCTGTTAGTAGTGTTTTTTGCTACAAAAGAGTTGCAGAAATGCAATATGGAACATATATGTTTAATGAAAATTAAATGTTCCTACCAGTAAACCATGGATGTATGTGTCAACCTGTGTATTCTGAAATTTCACTTGATAAGTGTTTACTGAAAAAAAGATTTCATTTGGTTTCTTCCAACTTTTTATCCTTTGCTACATCATAAATTTTGTTATCAATTATTTTCTGTTAGTCAGCTGAACATATGAAAAGCCTTTTAACAAGTAAACAATTATTACTGCAATAAGCAATTAAGGAACAGTGAATCTTCATGTTTAATTAAAAAACTGTTTGATATGCTCATTGTATGTGCTGGCTCAATTGCACAGGGGTGCGTGCTTCTTGCTGATGGCTATGGAAATAGCAGATTCATTATGTTCATGAATGGTAGCACAAGCATCAGTCAAATTAACAAAAAGATTTTGCACGTCATGCTCTCAATCTGTTTTTTTTTTCGGTCATAGACTGAAATTTGTTTGAAATGACAAAAAAATAAAATTAAGTATATCCAGTTATAAGGTCTGAAAAGGTAGGCTAGTGAATAGTGTTTTGGCAAGTTTAATGCCATTGTATTATATATGGGACAAATGACTGATATGTGTCAGCAAAGAAAANTCTACCTCTCAATTAAATAATGTGGTTGGCAAAACTAATTTTCAAATTTTGCATATAAAAGATTGAATATGCCTATGGATGACTTCCTTTCATATCTATTAGGATGACTTGCAACTCCTCCGTTTCTATGTTTTTGACATGTTTCATTTGCCCTCTTGGAATTTTTCCAGATATGCGAAATCGGTGAAAGAAGTCGCCCTGTGATACCATAATCCATTTGAATGTAGCAAAATAATATCAGTCTGAATCTAAATCCATAAAAAACAGTGCCTACTTCAGCATTTTACTGGATACAGCTTGGAAACTATAAACTAGCTGCTGCTTATGCAGCATAGAAACTTAAAAATGGTTTCTAGTCAGATGCAGACCTTGCTGCATCACTGATCCTAGGCACCCGGTTTGAAATTGGCACGGGCGTGCAAAAGCCATGACGTCACAAGATATCATGTCAAAACCTGCTTAAATTGGCAAACAATTTTTGGTCCCAAGCAGCTTTCGCACTAATGTATCCCAATATTCCAAAGCAGCTTTCACACTAATGTCAATTTTATAGGTGACTCATTTGATCAGTCATAAGATTTTCAAAACTTTTAGAACACTTGCAACAGGTTAAAGTGGAATCATGAAAAGTTGAAAACACACATTTTACATATTAAGTATTTATGCGAACTGCAGCCTTATCCATCAAAACGTTCATTAATCTTTCAAAACAAAGTTTCTCTTTCACAGTAGAATGAATATTAATAATAGTAAACAACAAGAATTGAACCTGCGTTTAGTCATTGTCAATCAGAGATAATTTTTAATGTGTCGAAGTGTACTAAAGGTATGCACTGCCTCACAGGTAGTACAGCTGGGCAATGTGAAAAACACACAGTAAACACATTAAACATGGGAGTAAATTAGCTAAAGTTTGGATTTCTACAAACAGTTTCAAAACAGCATTTGGGGTAGGACTGTGTAAATCATTACTTGCCAAAAATTGTTGAATTTTGCTGTGCAACTGCTCCTTGTTTACAATGTCTTTGTAAAAGTCACATACAAAGGAGAGTTGCTTCTTTCTGCAATACAACTTAGAACTAATTGAAGCTGTATTGTGATATTTAAGTTTTCCATTCTGTGTCGATCTTAAAAATGTTATGCTACATTTCAGAATAATGTCTTTGTACTTGATAACGAAGTACTGCGCAATCAAAAACTGAAAAATTAGCAGTTGTCGCACTCCCGGCCATAATTGGACGCACTCCCATACTTTGCGCCTATGCTAGTGATTCCCAACGAGAGATGCATGTCCCACAGTGGGGGAAATGAAGAATGACTTTCAAAGGGGGATTTTAAGCAAACTGCAAAAATGTGTGCAAAGATTAATTATTTTTGCTTTTACACAAACATGACTTCCCAGAAGAGACATGATTTTGAAGATAATTGTTTGAGGCATAGACTAGAAAAGTTTAGAAACATTGCTAGATGATGAAGTAGGGTTGTGATGTTGCAGAATTGGATGTGGACCACTGAAATATACACCAGATGTGGTCTACATATATTAAGCATAAGTGTAGAGCAGTGGTATTCAATGGGGTGATATAGCCCCCAGAGGGTGATTTTATGCAGCATGGGAGCGATTTTGTGATTTATTAGATTTGGGGGACTATTTCTGCGGATTAAAATTTACTAAAATTTTGAAATTATCCCCAAAATGCCAGAAATGAAAACTATAATTGCCACTTTGGAACCAAATTATTTGATGCACGTTCGACTCCATAGTTCGTAACAAAGGTTATAAAGCACAAGATATAGGACTGGTGATGTAACAATTGAACTAACATTGTCCTGTGTAACACTTCACTGCACTAACTATCCAAGGTGGTGTTAGGTAGTTGGCCCAGTCACAGTCGTTGCATGAGCAGTGTTAAAAAAGCGACATCAAGCGATAACATGTGCGGTCTGTAGCCATATCAACACGCACGGAATCTTGGGTTTTTCTCGTATGCAGTAGTATGCCTTACGTTCGTTTTATTACACTGAAGTTAGTTGAAAAGGACCAATGCTGATATAGCTGTCGGAAAATATAACTAATCGGCCGAATTCCATTTCTTAAAAGGAAAAACTTCAGTTTCTTTGAAGATCCTAACAATTGTCCAATATAATCATAACATTGCTACCAATGAATTATCACATCGCCTTTCGCTGCGATTAAGAATATTGTCACTTTCGGCGCCAATGTACGAGACACTCGTACTTAAAATTCCCGCATTGAGCACGTGTTTTTGTGCTATTTTCCTACACTTTTGCAACTCAATAACTCGCCAGGCGATTGTGCTAGAGAGCTGTTCAAACGCTGAAAAGATGCAAGTCTTCTAGATTGCAATGAAAAAGAATAGAAAGTTTTGGATTTCGGCTTTTTGTGGGGCGGGTTTTACGCCATTTTGGCTCAGGTTAACTGGCTCTGGGCCCCAACCGCTGGATGGAATTTTTAACTCCAGCTGTTGTTGGAAACTAGGCTACAATCCGAGTCTTTTGAGCCTTTGACTTTCTGGTTCAAAAGTTCTGGTCTAAAAACAACAAAAAATCGATAATTAATTCCCTTGGGGATTTTTTTGTCCCATAAGTGAAACAAATTTCCCTTTCCAACACCACTTGTCAGAGACACATTTCAGCACTGCCCGGAGATGCGGAGGAAGTGGTAAATGAAACAAAAGACTTCTCCGATATTTTCCTTTAAAGAATAAATGGATTCTTGTCCGTGCACCCAGTTGTTTGTTTTCGTGAGTTACATTCATTCAGTAATTTTGAAGAAAAGTGTGTTTTGTAGTGAGCTAGCCACTACAACCAGAAGTGCAAATGTTATGAAAAAGACAGAAATACTATTTTTCTTCTGCTATGAAGCGCTCATGTTCGGGCTTTAAAATAGCCTAAGAACTTGCTCCTCAAGCAATGGGTATCCACTGTGTTATTCAGATATGCACTTGCTAGCGATACCAACTTCTTCACAAAATGTGCCAGATTTGGCAGTGAAATTCGTCAATTACGTTGAATCCAGAAGCGCCGTAGCACACGCCAGTAAAAAAAATTGTGCACCTTCAAAGTGTTCCGCCGAACAATATACATGACGCATTGCAAATTCATTTGATTCTTTGTCACATATTGCAGTTTATTATTTGCACAGGGTTTCCACGCGGTATTGAAAAAGTATATAATTTCAAAATTGGTTTTCAAGACCTTGAAAAAGTATTGAATTTTGCCAAAAAGCACATTAGGTATTGAAAAAGTATGGAAATTATAAAGTATAAAGAAATCTCAAGTATCAGCAGAATTTTGCTGAAGGTGAAAAGCACTTCATTATTTCTGCAGCGCTGTGCAATGTATAAAATTGAGTTTCATGATTAAGAATTTCGAAAAATGAAGAGAAGTAATGGTATTGAACTTATCAAATTTAGTATTGAAAAAGTATGGGAAATGATTTTAAAGATGTGTGGGGACCCTGTTACAAAGAAAAGCGATGCTTCCAAAAAACGCATTTTCCACTTTTTTCGATGTTGCACCTACTTCCGATAAATTACTACCGGTAGATCTATTTCTTCATATTCGGAATGATTCATCCGAGCGCGATTAGCTTCACGAAAAGCCGCTTGCCACTCTTGTACTTTGTGTGGATCGTACCACAACTATACGAACAGGTTTTTAAGAATAGTTTTGCAAGGTCAACCGTCGCATTAAACAAACAATTGCTTGAAAATAAAGTGCAATGTCAATAAACCATTAAACCTTGTTGCTCAGCTATAGCCCTTGTTATGCACTTGGAAAAAGCAGATAGGGTCGCATGCCGTATTAAACAAGTAACAGGCGTCACAAAGCATAAAAGGTTGGGAAACACTGCTTTAAAGGTTTCTGCAAAAGTAAGGTCGTCTTCTGTTGCCAATTCTGCGAATGCTCCTGATCAATGATATCTTTGCAAGAAGTTTCCAATATTTGCTGACTACTTGTAAACTTGTGTTAGAAGTAGTATTGAAGAATAATAACATTTGTGCACAATGATTCCATTTCCGAAAGATGTATGAATGAGCTTTCTCAACCGTATGTCAGGTCAAAACTAGAATTTTGTGTAATTCATTACTTTCCACTGGAGTCGTGAAGCACCACAAGATATTTTACACTATCATATGCGAAATTAATAAAGCCTTCAAACAAATTTTGGGCACAAGCTGATGAACAATACAATACCACTCATTGCAACATGTAGGCAGGTGAATGACCTCACGAGAGTACCTTCTTGCCTGAAAAATATTACATGAAGTTATGCCACTTCCAAGCCGAACCGTCGCCAGAAAGTTTTCAATAGGGAGGCTTTGCTTTTGTGCGGGGGGCTCAACATTCCCAAAATCGAAAAAAAACTCCACTAATTTATAGTGTTTCATGTTTCAATTTGGGAGGGCTTGGAGCTTTGCTAAGCCCACCAAAGCCCCACCCCGTGGCGACGAGACTGCTTCCAAGACGTTTGGAATATCTGAAATGAGCAGTTGGTGATGTTGATTAAAATTTTCGGCCTAGTATCTTGGACTAAGCCTTGGGTAGTCTATTGACTATCGCAGGTAAAATAACCAATTCATACACTGTGTGGTTTTACAGGCTCAAATAAGTTTAATGAAGAAAACCCAGGATGACGCGGCTATATTGAGTCTGCGTCAAGCAAACCTTGACCCTGGAGTCAATCTTCTGTTTGGTAAAATGCGAGAAGAGTTGCAACAGACAAAAGACAAGTTGGAACAGGCGCAAAGTGAGCTCAGTGCCTGGAAGTTCACACCTGACAGGTAAATGCATTAAGACAGATAACGAAGTCGTCTCAATGATTTAAAGCTGTCATTAAATTTTGAAAATAGCATGTCGATGCATTGTTTGTCATTGCTACGGTGATGTTACAGATTAGGTTGTAACTAAGAAAATTGTTTCCTCACTAGCGTTGCTAATCGCTAACAATGATTTAGTCATAAAATTTTCACCTTTCACAAGATGAGTGTAACAAAAGCCGCGTTAGCTAAAAATGAAGAGAAATATCCAATGTAAAGTCTTAAGATTTATTAGTATTACAAAAAATACGAGTCTTCAAAAACATTTGAAAATCAAATTGGTTTATTTTTTGACCCAAACTGGTTAATTGAAACAGCCAGCTTTTCTGAATTGGATTCTGTGGGAGTACCGCGGGCTGCTTATCTGTTTAAATTGCTACCTCATGAAAGTGTCAAAGATACCAAAGCTTCAGTTAGTTCTTACTCATTGCCTTAGTTGCGACTCCTGCTCCTGAAGTTGACGATTTTCTCCTAGACAAACTGCTAAAAAAAAGTTTTACTACTTCAGATATGAGGCCCAGTTTCGGTAAATGGATATAACTCACCTTTTTCCAGCCAGTATTACTTTTTCACGTGTGCGTAAGATGCCGTCTTATTGCCCTATAAAACAATTCCTGTCAGTTTCAGAATTACTTTTGTTTGGAAACGTTCGTCTTGTGTTTTACCCGGTATCAGTGTTGTACAAGAATTGATGTTGCCAATGCTCATTTTTTTCATTATTAGATCTTTACTCAGGGCGAAAAGCCTGCAGCTGTTGGTTTGTGAAACCCAATTGTCATGTAGCTTGTGCGATCCACTGCATTGAAACGTTTGCGCTTTTTAGAGATCATGCATTGCGTTGAAATATGCTTAGCTTACCGAACTGCATTCACGCTGGATGTGGATTATACACGCGTTAAAGTTGCTGCACCAGCGAAGCTGCTAGCGGTTCCTTGCGCTTTGTTTTTAATGCTGAGAAATGAGCAGTGGGTTGCAACCTTCCCTTACTAAATCCATAGCCAATGAAAATGTTGCATTGTATTGTCTCACCAACGTTTATGTGCAGGAAACTCTAATAGCAATATTAAGCGTTCGCTCAAATATTAAAGTAGCTTTCATTTGGGTGTTAAGTTGCTTTGGCAGTTCCTGCATTTCCCGCACTATACAATGGAAAAAGGGCACACGGTGCTCTTTTACTTCGTGTTTTTCACTTTTTGTTTCCATGCGACATTAAATTATAAACAGATTCTAATAGGCTATAGCCTACACCCGTATCTGTCCACATGCTTATTCTTTGCTCAGAGTTGTGTCCATCGCAGGTGTGTCGTGACTTAAAACTTTGCATCCGCACCGACATTCACCATACCTGTCGAACATGTAAATACCCCGGATTACTTGTGAAGGAACACTTCATTATTATATCGATTTGGTAGCAGGCGCTCTTGCTACAGTTGCTGCGGTAGTGGCACATTGTTGGCACCGGCATTGTGCAATGGATCAAAAGCGGTTGTGATGAGTAGTTTTGCGTGAAAATTGGGGTAACATTTTGGAAGTGACACGCTTTGCATATCATCCCTTGATGCATTATTTATCTTTTTACTGAAACTTTTTTTTGAGAAAAAATGCTCTTGGTTATACCACACATTTTCAGAGTCGGTTGCGAATTTCAGTGGAAGCAAAGGCGTTGTCAGTCAGTTATTTGATCTCTTGAAACCCCCGTATTTGTTGGTAGCTGGGTTAGGTGCCAAGAAAATTAAGAGCTCTGGCTTTAATCACGTATGTATCAGCTCGCAGTGTTGATGGGCCCACTGCGTAACGTTACTGTTTGTATTTCAGTCAAAACGGGAAGAAGCTTATGTCACGATGTCGAACTTTGATAGCAGAAAACCAGGAGCTGGGGAAACAACTTTCTCAAGGCAAGTCTGCGCAACTGGAAGCTGAGTTGGCTTTGCAAAAGAAGTACAGTGAAGAACTCAAAGCGAGCGGCGAAGGTAAGATATCCATTCACCTGAATGGACCTTTGTTGTACTTTTAAGTACCTTCGAATTTTACTAACGTTGCCTGAAAACAGACACGTGAACTGTGGACATGTTGTTATGGTAATCGTCATCAGTAACTTGAGGGGCAACAACATATTGCGAAATTGAAAAGTAAGCACGTGGAAACCCATGGGCCGGGATATTTCATCCCTTCAATATTCTCCAAATGTTGTGATGCAAGTCCCTTACGCATCATCACAAGCTGCTAATTTGCCAGTATTTTCCAACTGCGTGATTACGCTAATTATTCTACACTGAACATCACCAACCTGCTTGTTTAAGCTAACGTATAAACACCTTATGTTACAGAGTTAAACGAATTCGTCATCCAGCTTGACGAAGAAGTCGAGGGAATGCAAAGTACAATTCAGGTTTTGCAACAACAACTCGCCGACGCAAAAGCTGAGGTTGAGAACTACAGGAGAATAATTGACGATTACGAGGATAGAATCAGGCATCACGAGGCTGCATCGACGTATGCGAAAGAAGCGAATTACGCGAAAACCGAATCGATTGAAAACGATGACGACGAAGCGGCCATGTACTCTGGCGAGGAATGTATGGGGAGCCCTCGCAGCAGTACCGATATGGATAAAGGTATACACCCCAGGGCCGCTGCTCGTGAAACAGGGTCGTCGCG
>JGI24022J15233_10007739_pt1 | contig 11888 bp, 6 predicted proteins | sample Ectturendosymbi2_FD_15233 | JGI IMG/M metagenome (IMG submission 15233)
GGGGGACCACTGCCAGGCCAAGGTAAAAAGTAGGGAGGCCAACATAAATGTCTCTCCTGCATGGTGATTTTCCGTTGTAATGAAGATTGATTTGCTATGAAAAACCCTATCAAACCCAGTAGGCTTGTGAATATAGTCAGAACCGTTGCCAGAAAGTCTTCAACTCGTTTAAAATTTTGCTGGCTGAACCTTATCTGCTGTATATGTCAATCGAACGAACTTCAACGTGGAATTAAGCACAAAACTAGGGGGCAAGTAGGGGGCCAGCCAAAAATCTGGGAGGGTTATGGCCTACCAAGGCCCCCTTTAAAACCGCCATTGCTTTGGTGGGCTTCGCCACTACAGACAAAGCCCCAAGCCCTCAAATTAAAATATGAAATACTGCAAATCAGTGGAGATTGTAAACAAATTTCAATATCAAGCCTGCCTGCACAAACGTAAAGCCCCCCCAAGTATACACTTTCTGGCGATGGTTCTGGGAGGATTGATCATAACGCCTCACACAAAACGCGTATCTGTTCTCCCAGTAGTTGTACATATAACAGCCACATAAATAATGTAAAAACGAAAGTTTTCTTGCGTACTTTATGCGCATTTTCAATGCTTGTGTAGGCTAGTTCAGCAAGTTTCAAACTGTCAACCCTGGGTGTCCGCCATCCAAGCCGCATACCTTCTCTGCTCGACTGCTATTCGACGAGACAGTCGCGCATCCGTTTTTTTATTTGTTAACTGCCCCAGCGTAGCGTTGAATGTGTTTTACTGCACTCTTTGAATGCACAACCTTATATTTTTGCAGTTGTGAACTGCTCTGTCTTAGCGCTGAGTGCTGCGTTTTCTTCCGGTCTCCTAACTTGAAGCGCTAAATAACTTATGTGCATTACAGTGACAATTGTAGGCTACAATAGCGAGCAAGGAGAGTCCGTGCAGAATAATATGCACGCTGTGTCAACAGACGTCGCCAAAAAACAAAATGACATCATATTGTGACCTCACAAACAGCGTATATCCAATTGCATTGACCATCATACGCCACTCCACTGCTAAACACTAGCTTTTGTTAGAGGGCATACAATCAAGCAGTCGTCCCATGCATTACCAGAAATCTTCACGCCACTGACCGAACCTCAACGAAAAAAATGTCCTTGAAAAAATTTCAAGTGATCTGGCAACCCTAACCCGGGAGCATACAGGTTGTGCGTGCATGATCAGAAATAAGCTATGTCTTTCTTCTCACGCTTCATTTACATACAGTTAATATAAAGAAATGACATGTAACAGGATGCACTGCGCTGAAACAGACGCTACCTACATTTTTCAAGAAACGGTTAGGGACGTTTTAAACAATGACAAACCTTATTGAAAGAAAAGATTATACGGTATTTTCCATTTCTAATAAGCCTCTTCCTATTTTTGCGATTAGAACGAAGAGGTTTCGTCGCCAGGCTATTTTCTGTCATGTTAAAACTGCACCCTATTCAAAATTCACGCTAATTTTGATAATCGCAGAAGTACATAAAATGGGCGCAGTGTTTTGTGTTATTTATAATTTTGATAATCGCAGAAGCAGGGGCGGAGCCAGACATTTTCATTTGGGGGGCCACTGGAGGGGCCAGTTTTGCAACAAGGGAAGCTGTCAATGGTCTGTGTAGGACTTCAATGCAGTGCATGACGTCACGCGGAAAATTTTGGGGAGCCACTGGGGGGCCAGGCAAAATTTTGGGGGCAGTGACCCCCCTGGCACCCCCCTAGCTCCGCCCCTGCGCAGAAGTACATAAAATGGGCGCAGTGTTTTGTGTTATTTATAACACGAATTTCGAAGTCGTTTATAAATGGCAAATAGCTAATGTGTTTTCGTTTGCTATCACGCACAATGCCAAGTTTCTTTTAGTGTAGCGAAATCTGATCATGAGTCCGTGGTCCAAAATATTTCTGAGAATTTAAAAGTCGTTGCAGTATGAATAATGTTGTTGACAACTCTTGAACAAGTTTGTGACGTTGCGGTATCTTTCAACCCCACTTCCTTTGTCAAAAAAACCTACAAAAGACAAATGCCTCTCTCTCCTAAAAGTTAGGACAGCCGTTGGAAAAGCACATCGCTTTGTTCAAATGCGATGGGTAGCATACTTTAGAATAGAAAAAGCTTCCATTGAACGATAAGTTTATACTTAGGGAAAAGAAGGTCCTGGCCAAGCGCTTTGCGGGCGACACCAAGGTGCTCCTAACGTGGCGTAACTAAACGAATAGGAATTGTTCGCCAGCGGAAACAGTGCTTCACAGAAGGGAGCAAACATATTGTTGGCACTCAAAAAGTAACACTTTTTCCACCCAGTAGAGCAGACACAATTTTAGGCGAATATTTTCCTTTCTGTTTGCTTCCATTGTAAAAAAAGATTTTGAATTAAAGCGCCCAGCCGTATTTCACGCTAAAACAAACAAAAATCACACCGAGACCTATTAATTGTTCACACTTTCAACTACTTTAAATCAGTGCGATATCCTTCAAAGAGATAGCAGTTGACAAAGGTCGGCACTTAGTAGAATATTGAAAAACAAAGAACACCAGTTGTTTACAGTCCAGTCATCAATCCAACCCTCGAATCTGTGGCATTAAAGCACGTTTTTCAAAAAATGAAAATAAATTTGCATAACGAGCAAAATATTTTTGGTGATGTGAAAGATCGAGCTCAACTTTTTAATCTAGCTGCTTTGTTAAAGAGATATATTAAAGTTGCCAGGTCTATCCGCAGCAAAAAGTTTTTTCAACTTTTAACATTAATTGTTTCAAAACGTAAATCACACTTGGCTTGTTCATTTTTTGCTTACCTAAAACATCGAAAAATTCGACTTTAATGTGTGAAAAGCAAGGCTGGTAAGTACTTGAAACATGTCGAATGTGAAAACAAATTGACAAAAGTGTAAAGTAGCTTTAGTTTTAAATGCTGCTGATTTCACGTTATCGATATGCTGTAATTTGCATTTCAAGCGTGTTTACACTTACCAGCAGGTTCTTAAGAAATGACCTTTCTTTCAGTCTGTAAGTACAGTGTTATTGTCGCTATGCGTTATCGCTCGAGTTGAAAATCATGTCTTCTGCGAAAGCCTGCAGGCACATTGCATTGAGTGTTCATGCCGCCAGCACGCGCTGATAAACGTCCACTGGCGAAGCTACACATAAATTCACACGTTTGGATTGGAATAGAGTGAAGGTAGCTTAGTGCTTCAAACGTGCAACAATTTCAAAAACAACTCAAGGTGTTAAAAGCAACAAAGCAAACATCGCAGATGTAAATGAAAGCATGTGAAGAGTTTCGGAAGTAACTATTTTAATCGCCAGCAAATCTCATTGAATGGATTGCGGGAAAGTCTAACAAAGAAGCGCGGTACATCATACTAAAAAAAATTTGTTGCTTGGCGAACGTCTTGCATTTCACTCTTTGATTTTTGCAGTGAGGACAACAGATATTTCCAAAGCATTGAACAAGATTTCATTCAAACGTTAAACTTTCGCTTTTTATTTTATATTTGTAGTTTTGTAAGCTTGAGCTTTGCTAAGCTTTGCTAATACATATGAGATTAATAAAACAGTAGTAAATAAGCAGTAAAATGACATAAATGTGTACACATAAATATCGTTTAAACCCCAGCATATTATATATGAGTGTTCTCTACCAGGTAGCTGTCGATTGATTAACCTAATATTGAAGTGGAAAACGTGTTGACCACAAAATACCTTTTATACTTAATTGACATAGGAAAATAGGAAATGAAAAAGTCGGAACATTTTCATGCAAATGCTATCTGTGACTGTCACTGCTTATGTCAAATATCAATGTGAATCTAGCCAGTTTAGCAATTTTTGTATCACTTTCAAGTGTTACACATTCGTTTTTTAAAGTAGATTAGATTACAAGCGTCGCCAGTAATCCCCTTTTGTTGACCTGACGGTTGACGATGGCAGTCATAAACTATTTACATTAGCGCTCAATCTTGGCAAAAAATTTGAATTCGAAATTCTAACTTGCGGCAAACAGTCCCGGGTATTCCATCTCGGGTCCCGATCAATGCTAATTTGATAAATTTCAGGAATACAAAAATCAGTTTTCCTTCGGTCCTAGGAATTTTGTTGCCTAAAGCGATCTGAGCCATGATTTCAGGTTATTGCAACTTTTTGCCATAATTAAGATACTGTGCGAGTTTACTTGCGTTTCTATAAACAAACGTGCGTGTCAGGTTGCTATTATACCTTTGCTAAAGAGCTTTGAAATCTAAACTTGTGAAACTTTTTAATTCAAACTAAATTCAGTGCTTTGCCTAGAGAATTCGTGATAAACAGTGAACTACTAAGACTGGTTGGTTACAAAATGTAAAAACGTTTGCAAGGTTTTTTGGTGACTCGGGTGCCTATTCAGTTGTTAGCAAGAAGCATTAGTCCATGTATTCATAGGTGCTAACCTGGAAGTAAGTGAACGCAAATGCAGACTGGTCTTGACAAGCTAGAACCGTCTCAAAAACAAGTGAGTGGGTAGAAAAAATTAACGGCATTTTCAAACAAGAAACAATTTCCTGGGCACTTAAAAATATAAATACTGAGGTACTAACGTCCCAGCTTAAACACAGCATGAAATTAATTGAGGTCCAAGAGTAACCGAAGTACGAAAAAATCCATTTGGCTGCAGTGTATGAAAAACTTCTTTTCTTACAAGATATGATGCAAGCATTTGATTTGAGCTGCTGCTACGAGATTTACTGTTGGATTTTGAAGGGGCGTCATTACAGGTTGCTGTAAAGGCGTTTGATCGAAAAATAAGGGTCTGTTCTAAGGAAAAAGTGTCTAGTGACAGCTGTGCTTCAGGGCGATTTTTGTGGAGATCAATACTTGCAATAAACAACGCCAGCACTAAAATTATAGCTGTCGCAAACAATGATAAACGCCGCACTAATTGGGTTCTTGACTTGTAAATTTTGTCCAACATTTGCAACATCCAAATTAATTTTTTTAAAACAATCGCAAAAAAGTAAAAAGAACATGATTTTTCCAAGACTGAGTGTAAATTGGTGACAATACATCCAAATCCCAAGGACTTGCAGACAAGAGTTGTCTTACTAAACGTTAAAAAACGCAACTGGTTGGCACCAAGCGTCGACTTCCCGCGCAAGGGAGCAGTGGCTTTGCATTATTTTATACCTTCTTCTTTCGTAGGAGCATCGACCCTCAAGCGATCCCTGCAGGTCAGTCCAACCAACAAACACCCTGTGGGCCCGGAGACACCAAGTCGTCAAGGGCGTTTGTTGGCCGGAGGGCTTCGCAGTTGTAAATAATGTGCTGCACTGTTAGATTCTCTTCCCCGGATATGCACGAGGTTGTCTCTCTCAGCCCCCACTGACACATGCTAGGGTCTAAACGTTCGACTCCAGTTCTGAGCCTGCTTAAGGTGACCCATTTATTAGGGGGGAGGTTGAAGCCAGGTGGAAGGCCGATGTTTAGGCTCAAGCAAAACTGGGAGGAAGTTGTAATGTCCTTTCATGAGTTCATCCATGCTCTTTTGATCTCAAACCCAGAGTGGCAGCATGGCGTTGGAAAGGGCGTTTCGAATTCAGACGCTGTGATTTGAGATTCTGCGGATCTGGGATGGAACCGTAGAGGGGGTTGACTGTTGAATGCTGCTTGGCATCCCAGTCTATATGTTAAACTCTTCCCTGCGCAGGTTTGGTGGTGCAATGCCTGCTGGAGTCGGCAATATCCCGGTTGGGGTGGGACGCAAACAGCCAGAAATAAGGCGCAGCGTGTCGTTTAGTGCAACAACAGTTTTTTTGCTGTGAGAGCTACGCAGGGACGTAATTTTAACAACAGAGGTGTGGGAACGCACCTAAGTAAAACATGAAAAATGTATGGGAACGGCGTTCCCACGTGTTCCCGCCCAACTACACCCCTGGAGCTACGATGCCATAACAGGGGCAACATATTCCACTGCGCTAAAGACGACTGCAAGAGCTTATGTACAAATGGTGGGGTACTGAAACCCCATAGCGAGCCAGCAAGGCAACGCAGGAGATGGATGGTTGCGCGCAAGGATTTTCTGACAGAGGCCCTCGACATGTTGCAGTGACTGCTAATTGGCGCTTTGCTCCTTTTTCATTCAGGTGGAAAGCGGTTGATGCTGTCTTAGTCACACAAAGTTGCAGTTTCCGTGCTGAGAGGTAGTCGGCGATTACGCACATATCCGCTGACAAAGTTTTTAATACCTAAAAACGAAGAAAAAAAAACTGTTTTTAAATACCTGAAAAAGAAAAACGCATGCCGTGCTGACAAAAAGACAACGGCGTAAACTTAGTGAACCGGAATGAAACGAGTTTCTGACCTCTTCAGTGCATTTGCAAGACTTGAAATAATTTTTTACAACATTTTATAAAGACAAACTCTCAGACAATAACAGAATTCGCCACAGGACATCTTTCAAAGGAAGCTATACCTCATTTCAAAACCGGACATAATTCACTAATTTCTATGCGATCAAAAACGGCATTCCATGTCAACTGCTCACAACTCAACCTACTCACGTCAGTATATCCAGTAATCTGTATTATGTGTGTTCGTTTGTTCAGGTTGCAGCGGAATTTTTCATTTTTAACTACAGGCACAGGGGTTGATGCATGATTCATTGGATGACGTATTTTTATATATGTATGATTTGCCCTTTATAGTATATTTGATAAATTTTTCAAAATGTTTTCATACAATTTTAAATAATTCAGCAGAATTTTCCTGTGGACACTTTCCCAACCTTTCGTAAACCTTCATTTTCAAATCCCTGTGCAATCTGACACCTTTTAGAAACTAAGAGCGAAAGTGTTGAAGCTACTAGCTTGACCTTTCAACATGTAGTATTGGTCCATACAAACAGCTTGTAAAACTACGAAATGAAAAACATCTCCCAGAAGTGAACCGAAGTGAGTGAAAATAATTCCTGCAAGCTGTGGAGCATAATACACAGAGGTCTTCAAACTTAGACACAGACCTCAAGAAAGGCCAAATTACATTTAAAAAACACGCAAACAAAAAAGTTGTTTCTAGTTGGGATAAATATCCAAATAAAACAAAAAAAGGTTCTATTTGAATAAGAGCTGATGAAGCCTGCTCAGTAGGCGAAATATATCAGTAAACACTTAAATCGTCAAATTCATTCCTGTAGAAAGATTTTGATCGAAAAATACTGAAAATAAATAAGTTATGAAAATGGTTACCATGGAAAGACTAGAAATGCTGAAAATTTTGCTTAAGGTTTCAGTAATAAAAAAATTCGTGGATATTGAGTAAGCATCTTGGGCTGACAAAGAAACATTTATGCAAATCTTTGCCATTTACCAGAAATGAAAAACTAAAAGAGCACAACCGATGGCTCATCTCAAACTAACGCAATACGTAATGAGCAATTTCCCACAACACGTTTATGCAACTTAACCTTGCTCAAGTTCATGAACAGAGTGTTGCTTCCTTGAACCGAGACGAGTTCACCAACACTTGCGCAGCTACTTTACATTTATTCAGCAAACATTCGTTTGATCTCTTCCAAATGTTTTGATGATTATCTTACCACATACCATTCAGCACTAGAATCTATATTGCTGTTTCGGAATGGATGAAATATTTCGATACATATTGTGATATTGATCTCCATGACATCCAGCTAAAGCAGCGGATAGAAAAAGGGACTTTCTCATGGAACATAAGCGACGTTGAGTTCACTGAGCCCTTAGTCTGATGCTCTGCAGACGGTACTTAACCGCAGAATGGTGCGCAATTACTTTTACTACGTCATAGATGTCTTACGCAGTACTCGCTTAAAAACTTCCTAGACAAAATGCTTTTTCGAGAAGAATGGTTTAGTCTATAGTCTAAAGTAGTTTGAATAGCAAAATCTTGCTGGGTTTATCAACACCAGAAAATTGTCACAAACGTTTTTTTCTCAAACTGCCAGCATTTTGGAAGGTCATTAATTGTCGACCTTTTATCTGTCTTACAGACAAATTTACAGTAGTTTTTATAACGTATTTTGCAACATGGCAGTTTCTATCAAATAGCCAAGCCGCTATTAAGTGCATTTCTTTCATTTGCCCCAAACGGCTATACAGCTTCATCGTCGTAGGGATAGACAGAATTGCATTCAAAAATATAGTAGGGATTAGTCATGGAATTCTATAATTGTAACATTTAAATTTACTTCACAAACCATCTTCCCTGAGATATCAGATATTAGTTCCGAAACAATCAAAGCACACACAAACAATCACCATCCTGTGAATGGTACAGGGTGGGCCATAAGCCCGTTATCCATCCATATATCTTGTACATCTAATATCGGTGCGCTTTCCCTCATTCCCGTTGCATAATATTATGTGACACCATGTTCTGTGGCACGTTTTCCTCAACATAGCAGGGGTATTGCTCCAAATACCAGGTTTTTTTAAGGTGATTTAGGGACCCGATTCGGGTCTCTAGAATTGAAAATCGTGTCCTTAGAATCAGAGAAAATTATCATCAGGTTCCTAGAATCAGAGAAAATCGGGTCCCTAGAATCAGAGAATCGGGTCCCTACAGGTCCATACCGGGTACCTAACATTTTCCTTAAAAAAAACTGCAAATACCGTTTTGATGTCACTTTGCGTGTTGGTGGATTCTTTTATAATCTTCCCTAAGTGTGCCGTTTACTGCATCCAGTGTTTCACCAGTATTTTAACGCTCATGTACCCACGTACGTGTTACAATCCGATCTTCAAGTATAAGTTAAATTTATCTGCCATATCACTTACGTATTTTTACATTTCGTATGCTTTTATATTATATAATTTCTCTTAAACACAAGAAAAAATGTACAGTGCTTGCATAAATAACTGTAACATATAATACAGTATGGATGGGTAGGGTCTTATGGCCCACCCTATTGAAGTCGGACCAACTTCCTATGAGATATTAGCGTTTGGTCTATAGAGGTTTAGCAGAGATCAACTGAGTAATTGGTTTGCTGGTCATGACTAAATCACTTCAAACGCATCGAGTTTTGGCCGTTGATTGCTCAACTTCCGTAGGCAGTTTGCTCTGTCGCGAGATATTTTTTCCTCGTCAAATACTTCTTGCTGCTTCTTTGTAGAGATGATAAAATCAAAAAATTTTCTGAAGACATCCACTCCACGGTTTCCATGGGAAACTACTGTGATAGGATAACTGGGGAAAAGTAGCCGGAGTTCGTAGTATTGGCTCCGTGGCCAGTAAATATGAGGATATTCAACGTTGTGGTTTTATCCTTCTCGTTAGGTGTATTTATTCGGTCTCATCGTTGCCAAATCGGTGCTACTATAGTGTGAGGTCTATGTCGCCATATGTCTCCTACCCAGGTGCAGTCTTCGGTCTACCGTGTGATCTCATTGGTCAGTTTCCATTTAACACATGTGACGTTACCTGTAACCAAATGGAGCTCCTAAAATCAGAGTTAGGGTTAGATGATTCTGCAGAGAATAAGGGGGGTTGGTCGTCAGCTGTTCCAGTCTCACCTCGATCATTGTTTCTGGAAAGTGATGAGAAAAAATTCCAATGACCTATTTGTGTCATTCTTAAAAGATGTACGAAGTGTGAATCGCTAGAATAAATGTATGGAAATAGAAGATGACATGTATGTTTTTACCTTTCTTCCTATGCTTACTTTTACCTTTCCTATAACGCAGCGGTACATGCTACAGTACAAATGGGAGGTGGATCTTTAAGACTCTTCGTGATCATACAAAAATGTAACAATCTAATTATTTGGGAAATTTCAAATATATAGTTTGAGTGAAAGCAAAGCGCAGCAAAACTTCAGTGTCAAAATTGAAAAACTACAACTGTCTTCCATTGTTAGTTTCACAAAGTTTGCGTGGTTAGTTTTAGCTTTGGGCACCCTGATGGTATACCATTGATTGTGGTTATAATCAAATTTTCTTTTTGTAAAACTATATTTTTCAACTGTACCCTTTTGTATAAAGAGTGTCAGATACAAAAGTGCTGTTCAACTTGTTTATATTTTCCTACGAAGAAGTACGCTTCATCATTGACTGCCTACCGCGATTGTATTAAACTTCCCTATATTACTTCATATTTAGAAGACAAATTTTCGCACCATGTTCCAAAATTATATAATATGCCGTTTTAACAACGCGTTATTGGTAAGTGCTTTGTTTGACGACCAAACATTTTAACAAATACGACATTTTATAGGTACACTTTCACGAACTTCGTAGAAAATCATTGGAAACAACAATAAAATAATCTAACCAAATCGATACAATTCTTGCTGGAATGTCAACCGTTGATTTTCATTTTCCCCCGCGTAATTCGGGTACCAGGCCTCATGATATCCATATGCTGTGAGCAAATATCAGGAGTTTGTGCACAACTCCTGTTGCAATTCCACGAACAATACACAAGCTAAGTCTGAATCCAAATATGTTGGAGATTACATTGCCTCTGTCCAGATCAGTTCACAACAGCAGAAACTTTGCCACGGTCATGGAACGGTTTCTCCATAGTACTCGACATAGATGGTGCTTGTTGCCAGTTTGTACGATATTGATTGAAACAAGGTCCCTCAACACCATTATGAACGTTTAGTATATCGCACTAAACAGAATGGTAAAAATTCCAAGATTACGTCTTTGATATAATATTTACGGTAGTGATGAAAAACAAGTTAGAGAAGCAACATTTCCTGGCCATATCAACTCAAAGATCAATCATACAGCACTTTTCCCAGACACAATTCTTTGATTTGTCAAGAACAACATCTATGTTTTGATGCAAGAAGCAATTATTCACTTTCAGACACCTTGACCTCACTTGACGTTTTTACTTGGTGTCGCCAGATCAGATCATCACTAAATACGGGTAAACCTTTCAACCAAACCACGTTCCACCACCGAGCAAATACGTACCATAAACATATTTTCAAGTCGAACGTGTTGATTCAATGGTGAGCCCTTTGTATATCTCTGGGTAAAGTTTTGCATTCTGGCAATAGCTGAAACAGCAAAATGTATTCCTAAAAATGGAAACTAAACTTATTGTGACAATTAATACCGATAAACGGTGGTACTAAAGATGGTTATGTGAAATGGCATCAATCAAGGGTTTTGGGGTTAAAACCCCCCCCCCTTGAGCTTGATATTTTACAAAACTTTATTACCTGCGCAAAGGAGATTCATTGTTTTCGCATACTTTTTGCTTGTTAATTTGTCGACTTAATGCAAGTACGACGGAATAAATGTGCATGCAAATTCCAAGGAACATTGTAAGTTGGCCAAAAAGTAATAATTATGTTTTGGTGGGAATTCGGGCTATCGTTTGAGTCCAGCAACCACCTTACCACTTTTTGCATACCCTCCATCCACTACGCATGCTTAAGATTGTGCTCCGCGATAGTTCACTTTATCCGAAACAATTGTCTTTATTTTGTCTGCTATGGCTGATCAGCGCAAGTGCTGACCGCAATGGCTGCACTAGCAACTTCTGTAGCATGATAGAACTGTTGCACGAGCTCAAAAAGACCTTTTTTTAACATGGAAGCATTTAGGAATTTGATTATGTCTCAGCAGGGAGAAATGAAAACAAAAAGTTTGTTGGACTTATATACATAATAAAAAATTGAAAGTTTTCGTGCGTACTTTATGCGCATTCTCAATTCTTGTGTACTTTCTGTGCTCAACTGCTCGTATTCGACAAGACATCAGGGCAGCCTGATTTTGCAGCGGTAAATTGCTCTGACGCAGTGATGAGTGTGTTTTACTCCCCTGTTTTAACGCGCATCCTGATATTTTTGCACTTATGAACTGCTGTATTGTAGCGTTGATTGTATTTTCCTCCG
>JGI24022J15233_10007745_pt1 | contig 11884 bp, 6 predicted proteins | sample Ectturendosymbi2_FD_15233 | JGI IMG/M metagenome (IMG submission 15233)
TGTTGAATGTCGGAAAAGTTTTATTATTCGCAAAACAAACACAGGTCCACGCCAAAAAAACGCGTGGGGCAGGCATAGAAGTGACACAAAAACTACACGAAGAAATCTGTAATGCCGCCAGTAACCTTTGTTGGCAGTCTGTGCAAGACCCATGCCGTATTGTGTTCGGAAATTGCAGATGTGCATGGAACAGAAGTTCATGACGTTCGGACATGAAAATTTGTTTATTTTCGGAACATTTTCCGATTTTTATTGCATAACGCCAGAGACGTAACGAGGGGGCAAAGGGACACAATTCCCCGACCGCCGAATCTCTGCGGGGGGCCAAAACTCACAACAATGCCATAAGCACTTTTTCAAAACAGTACATTTTCTTCCGAAATACCTCAGGTTCTAACATGGGGCGCCAAACTTGTTTCTTGTCCCAGGCACCATCTAACCTCTTTACGCCCCTTCACATCACGATTGTCTAACCAAAATGGCGAAATTTGTTTACAAAATTACCTGTCCATTAGTGGCAAACTATCAATCACAAACAATTTAAAACAAAATGCTGTTGATTATCGAAATCATTTGACCATAGAAAATAACTTGAAGGTCGAAAAAAAGGTATATTATTTCGAGAACAAGCATAACTTTCCCTCCCCACAAAAACGCTTGGGGTACGCGCAGAGACAAACATACCAAAAAAACACGAAAGCAATTATGCTTGCGCTTTACCTGGAAGGTGTTTGTTGAATCACAAGGGCACTGAAAATTATTAGACAATATTTTTCCAGGTCGCAGCGAAAAACGTGAAGTTTGCAGTAGGCCTAAGTCAATGACCAAATTCTCATCCATTCAATTTTTTTGTACGAAACGCAACTGTATCGCGGTAACGAAATTTTAGAAATTCGGTTGAAAAAAATTATTAGAGACAGCAGAATATTGGTCGATAGAAAGGCATCTGATTTCGTGCTGAGCTGAACTTTTATCCAAAAATTGTTACTGGCAGGCAGGGGTGTATTGCTAAAACTAGGTGTGGGAACCAGGTCCGTAACCAGCGTGGTACACCAGAGGGGAGAAGAGTTTCTTGAGAGGGGACCACATTTTTTAAGCTATGCCTAATAATTTAAACTATATCCAACTTATTTCTCCAGGGGGGCGAACAATTTTATGTGGGGAGGCTTCGCCCCCTTCGCCTTCCCTGGTTACGGACCTGGTGGGAACGCCGTTTCCACACCAAACATAAAGGAAGACTGATTCGTCCACAAGAATTTCCACACTGGATCTTCCTGTTTCACTTTAGTACTACGCTGCTATGCACGAAATAACTTGTCATTTATTCATTTATGTATCTCCAGGCGCTACACGTAGAAATTGAAATGAAAAATCTAAATCTTCAAGTAACGTTACTAGTGCAAAAAGTGTGGGAACGCCGTTGCCACCCGTTCTCAACCCACTACACCCCTGTTGGCAGGTCTGATGCTAATCAGCAGTCATCTTTAGCATAGCCTACAGTTAAACCAGCGTGCTTCATTTTAAGCCTACCTGACATGTAGGCTACGTTTTCCGGTTATGTTTGCTATTTTGGAATTTACGCTGTCATTGAGCGCTCTAACCTAGCCTGCAGTTAACTGCATTATAAGTTCGTTGTAGCGTAATTTTATTGCCTTCGCTTATTACACTAATAACATGAGCTGAAGTCATTCATAAAAGCTTGTAGGAAAAAATAGTATGATCTGCAGCTTATTCAAATTTTGTGCACAGTCTGTTACGTCCCGTCGCCACGAGGGGATTGGTGGGCTTAGCCCCCCAACAAAAGCTCGAAGCCCCCAAATTGAAACATGAAACACTATAAATCAGTGGAATTTTTGTCAAGTTTTAGAATGTCAAGTCCCCCCCTGCACAAACGCAAAGCTCCCTATTGAAACTTTCTAGCAACGGTTCTGAGTCTGCTGCTTATTTATCTTTTGTCCACAAGAAGCCCAATCTTACCCAAATGGAACAAGAGTTTAAATACTTACGTGCGTAGTGGCAAGACAAGACCAAAATTTTGGATGGGTCAAAATGTTTGATATTAGGCGAGCAACAGTGTTTTTTGTGAGATACTGCCTCTTAAGCACAAACTGACTAGTTACCTAAAAAATTGAAGGGGCTATCGCCCCCTGTCCCTCCTGGCTACGCCTATGTACGCGGGGCATATATAACGTACATGTAATGTAACAAATACTTTATGTAAACACTTAAGTATTTATATAACATTGGGACCATATTTTTTATATAAAAACTTGTTTATTAGAAGTTTCATTTATAGTGAAATAAACACATTCGGACTGCCCAAATTCAGCAAAATAAGCTTGCATTTAATATTTTCGTCCCTCCTGTGTAAGAAACGGTTTATTTAAAGGCTGTGCAAAAAACTCACCCCAATTGGCGTTTCTGTGTCGGGAACCATCGATCAAAAAACGTATCTGAAAAAATTTAGGAAGGGCTTCAGCCACCTTATGAGATTAGATGACTCCCGGATCGAGGAGCAAGTTTGGCGACTTAATGTTGGACCTAGAGGTCTTTCGGAAGCAAATGTGCTGTATTGAAGGAAGTACTTGTGACGTTGTTGGGATTTTCGGCGCCCAGGAAATTGCGGCCCACCTCGCTACGACCCTGGTCATGGCCCGCTGACTTTTCAGAAGAGGGCAACGGGGGGAGGTGCCTTTTCATAACGATATCATAGGAAATTTAATGGTTGATCAATACCAAATTGCAACAATTTATTGCAGTTATTCGAGCACTCAGAAAATTCAGAACGGTTTTCTTTAATTTCTATTATTATTATTTGAGGACAACATTGTTGGTAAACAGGAACAAGCATGATTGGTAACGATTGTTTTTTACAAGTGTCCATTGCCCTCATCTCTATTACTGACCCCTTGCCGTACCGCTGCTTGTATTGCTATGAACATTAGCATATCTAACAGGACACATTCAAGCCTCGTCATTGCTTGGCAGTTCAACCGGATTGAGCATAACGGTACGAATACGCCCGTATCTGTTCTGTGCCCCAGTATAGTTGTATATTCAACACACACGTACCAAAAAATGAATGTTTTCCTGCTTACTTTATGCGCATTCCCACTTGTGTAGCTTAGAAAGTTTCGATCTTGCAACCCTTGGTGCTGTGCATCAGGTTGCTGCACTGCCCTTCACTGAACTCAGATAAGCGTAACGGCGAACCCAGAAGTCCCTCATGCTGTGAGAGCAGCTCTCCGCTGGCGTCTCAAAGTGATGCCACTGCATGATTACGACGCAGCAAACCACAACAACCTACAAGCGGCTGGTTTCATTGGAAAAAGATGGCGTTAAAGAAATAATGTTCTGCCCACTCTTAAAAGTGTGCGGCCGAAACCTTACAGGAACGCTGTGAAGCCTTGCATGTTTGAGATTCAAACCTCAACTAAATATCAAAATAAAGTATCGTAGAAATACCTTTCTCATCCTTTAATGCAACTTGGCACTAGATGCATTGCGATCATTTGCTGACTTGCTAAATTTGACGAACTTCATATACATTGCGTATTTACTGACTTGTTTGAAGTGTAGACTTGCGCTCTTGGTCGTGGCTCCTTTCCATTCACACAACGTAATGCGGATCAAACACTGACTAACTTACAGTGATCGAAACTTCGCATGTTTTAAATATCCACGTACTTGAAAAAAGCTTCCATGGCATACTGTACATTTTATCCTGTTCAAACTCTTCGGCCGCGAAAAAATAATCGAAATTGTTTTTTTTTGGGGGGGCATGTACAACAGACACGGAAGGACAGTTTTGCGAATTTTGAGCTTCTCGGAGAACAAACCACAGCTTCTGTTAAACGATAGAAATTCATGTAATTAGGAAGAGAGCAGCAGCAACATGAACGAAAAAGGCTTGAGCGGCACTGACGTGAAGGAAAGGATACCATCTGTCACAGAGAAGCATGCTGACCGCGCCGGACATGAAAAAATCCGACGAGGAAAACTGCGGACGACGATGTTGTTGCAAGCAATCACCAACAGCCATTCGCTGGCACCAGATTGCATCAAAGCAATGATCGTCATGGCAATAATAAGCCAAAGTTTCGCCCATTCATGACCGGTAGCACATCAAGACATTGCCGGCATGTGACTTTCACCAATACAGACTATTTTTTAAGCTAGATTTCACCCAGTTACGCGAGAGAATAACTTCAACCGCTGCTTGACTGCGCATGCTGCAATTTGGTATACATGCCACAGTGTCGCAGGTCCTGTGCGGAATGAGTAACAGTACGTAAGATAATGAGTGGATTGTAGCCTAGCAACAGATAAGCAAAAAGCGCTTGAACAAAAGATAGGTAACAGGGATTACAGTGGATATGCAAAACGTACCAATAAATATAAGTGAGACTACATTTAAACGCAGATTGAGGGAGCCCATAAGCGACAGTCTTCTTTGTCCATAACCACCAGGGAGACAGCCAGCAAAAACAAACGCAAAGGATAAAATAAAGTGAATAAGCTACGTATGAGATAAGATGCGAGTTTAAAAACGTACACAGAGGAGAGTTTGCTTCTAGAGCCTGACAACAAACAGGTAACGACGTTGACGTTTTGTCACCGCAGCACCATCGAGAAAAAACAGTAGTGCGTGTTTCAACATCGACAGTTTCACGTCAGAACGTGTCGAGAAGAAACGCCTCAGCAAAAGCACATTCGGATCGAAGTTGCACAACATTTTGCGAATCAAGTAAACTCCGCATTTAACTCGGTAATGTTGCGCTGAAACATTAATTTACGTTGCTTTTCATGCTTAGCCAAGCAAATTATTAAAAAAGTTAAGACGTCGCTGTGCAAGGAAACCGGGTACGAAATTCCACATAAACACTTCGGTAAATTATCAGAAAATAAAGCGCAGCACCAGCTGTGTCGGAGGCAAGCACAGGTCTATCACAGAATGGCGTTGAAAACAAACTTCAAAGGCAAGACTTAAGAAAAATGCGTACAGGCAAGATGGAGACAGCAGCACTAACTGGGTAAAGTTTCAACTGAAATTATTGAGTGCAAAATGCCCTAAAGCACGTTGTGCGAATGATATTGCGGGTAAATAGTAGCTGCCGCCCAAAAGGCCAAAACCCCCGAAAGGCAGTTATCGCTCCAGAAAAAGCTACTGTAGTCGACTATACTCACGAGTCGAACCACTTCCGAACGCCGGAATATCTGGAACTAATTGTTCACAAATCGGGCGAGAAATATTTGCGAACATCCGGGGCAGAAAGCAATCGTTCAGTAGCCGTTCACTGCACTATTGAGTTTAACTGACGTTGTTCCTGTTTGCTTGGTCGAGACGGAAGAGGGCAGCTGCCGTCGGGATTTGCTGCTGGAGCCTTCATGTTGTACATCGCCTGACGATTGCAGACACCTGCGAAGAGCCAAGAAAACAAACAGGAGGAAGACACGATGCCGAGGTCAGTTAAAACGCGAGCCAACGGTGTCGAGTAGGAAAACGCTGCTGCGGCGTTTCGCGCAGCGAGATCGCCAAAAAGCGAGCGATTGTTTCCGGACTATTTCCAACACAACTTTAAACCCACTCGCAGCAGACTGCGGGTCGCAGGCTCTCCTGAACGGTTTTGTTTTTATCAACAATAGATTGCTTTGCTGACGCCAATCAAAACGCCGCCGCACAGTTGCGCGTGACCGGCGATCAATCGTTGCGCGATAAAAAGGCACTTCCAGGGCAAGAAAACAACACCCTGCGCCAAAAAACAACTACTCGTAAACCGCCGGCGTACTTTTGTAGTTGCTTGGGCGACAAGCGCATTCCGGCCCGGAGCAGCTTGTCAGTGATGTCTCGAACGTCTTCGCGAAACTGATCACCGGTCCCTGTCCACAACACACGACTTGTAAAAAGCTCAAAGAGTCGGGCGCGATTAACTTGACAAGAAGCCCATCAACCTACCCGAGTTTTTCGCTGCGGTCGACGGTTGTCTTCGACTGTTCTGCGCAAATCAAACACTCCGCTAAGGTCGGTGTTCACGGAGAATGGAAAACGACCCATTCAAGCAAACACGAAAAGGAAAGCTAGCGCGAGGTCTTACAGGAGCCGTAACAACAGAAATCGAGGCATGGCAAGCTCTGGGCAAGATTTCAAAAACATCAGGCTTCCGGCACAACGACGCTGTTCTTTGACATACCAGAGCAAGTCCTTCAGTGTTCAAGCAGAAGTTGACTACAAAATGGACAGAAATTCGCGACGCGAGTCTTAACCTGGCCTTGAGCACAGTACACACGTATTCACGCAGCAACCACAAGCAGACTTGGACAACCAAATAATTCTAGTTTCCTAATTCAATGAATTAATGCAAAATGACGGCAATTCTAATTTTAATCTAATTCGCTAAAAGCTTCAGTGCTCTAATTTTAGTTCTAATCTAATTTCCGGTTTTGCCAAAAATGCAAATTTGTCAAACGATATTATTAAAGATGAAACGAGAATGCACCCTCGTGCAATGGAAGTGCGACTAAATGGTCACAAGTGCCATGCCACCATCCCATCACAGAAAAATGAAAACTCGATCAATGTCTTTTCTTATTCACAGCTGCAGTACAAACTACTGTACGTGACCTTATCAGTCATTATTACGTCACACTGCCTATCCACTCACACGCAGAAGCCACAGTAGCCATCTTACGACAGCCAGCCAGCTCTGATGTTTAGGGCAGGGTTGTGCAACGCTTGCAGCACTGTGGGGCCAAATGCACATAACTAGATTGGTCCACGGCCCACAGCTGCATGTGTCAAGCTCTGCGTGTTTGACAATGGGCTGACCACCCACGGAAGATACAACCAATGCCGGATTTACCATTGGGATACTAAGGCTATGGCCTTAGGCTCTGCAAAATTCGGCCCCCAATTTTCTTTTTGATTGGTTTTATCACAGCAACTACCGAATTATCCCTAAAATTTATCAAATTTGACGAAATATCTGTTCAGCCTTACGTCTACAGTACCCTTAATCTGGCCGCGGAAATACCTTTGAAAAACCGCAATGCTTCCTTGAAAATCTGTCCCTTGCCGCGGGTCACAAAACTCCAGCTCCCGGGCCACTTTTGGACCCGCGGGCCACGAATTACACATCCCTGTTTTAGGTTTTTGGAAAAACGAACATCGTTTCCCTTATCTGAAGGCTGCTGCTCGAGAACTGGGTATGACAGCGATACAGGCTCCGTCGGAACGAGTCTTTGGTATCGCAGCAACAATGCTGCCGAGCCCTGAGCTAACTAAAGAGGGAGGCGAACTAACGACCGTCGGTATAAAAGCAATAGGAATTCACCTCGACCAGATTCACTCAGCTATTGCTGTAAAGACTTCAACGTTATATGTGGCGTTATCACCACGCAGGCGAATTGTACAGCGCGAAACGCACCAATCTTGGCGTACAAGTCTTTGCTATTCTCGATTATGAGAATGAATGATTATGACTATGAGAATGAATCCACATTTGAGCATGAATTGAACTTGGATTAAACTTGCTTTAATTTAATCAAATGTAATCTAATTCTAATTTTACTTCAATTTATGTTTTTTGTAAATCCGCTGATTTTAATTCTAATCTAATTTGCGACATCTGAGTTAGCTCTAATTTTGATTCTAATCTAATTTAGAAAAGCTAAAAAAAATTCTAGTTGTCCAAGTCTGGCCACAAGTAGAACGCTGCACCACTTGATGTGAATTCAAGCTGCACTCTACAACGTTCAGCAATGTAAAACAGCGTTGATATGGCAAGTTGAAAAAAAAACACATGTGAGAACTTTGTGCAATCAACTACAGCGCGGTGATCGATCGACCGCCTGATCCACTTACCGGTCTATAAACATCGTTCACACGATCGTTGCACGATGAAAAACTGCTTCCTGTTCGCTGCTTGGTCGGCGCGGGGTGGTTCGGGCTGGAATTGGAAGCGGCGACAGAAACCTGATAGGGGCTCGTTACGCCATCGCGATGGATCGCCCTGTCCCCGGCGCGCACTTTGAACGGGTCCGAAATAACCTGAATGGGTATTTTTCTTCCCGAAAATTTCTTTGATTGATTCTGCTGAAGATAACGCAAAAACAAATAGCCAAGTGCTAGTTTTTTTTTCGGCCATAGACCGAAAAAATTTAAGTCAATACGGTCATAATGTCCGAAAATATAGGCTAGTGAATACTGTAGCGGTGAGTTTGGGACAAATGACCGAAATGTCTCAGCGAAGAAAAACCTAAGGCTCAAGTGACATTTGGAGGTTCGAAACGCTACCCAAAATCAAAGAAAACAGCAGACTATCCAAGTAGCAAGGCAAAGGGTAGAACTTTACACACGCCTCACTTTGTGAATTTCGTCGTCGGCCTTGTGCTCCGTGTCTGCAATTGTTTGCAACTTCCTGAAAAGACAGATCATCATGTCACAAATTTTGCTTTTGCGGCAGTAATTTTTTTTGTTTTCTACAAAAAGCTTTTCAACAAAGGCATAAGCCAGGAACACTCGTCACTGTGACGTCAACCGCGCATCAAAAATCATTACAGAATCGCTCAAGTTTCAGCGCACAGGGTAACACGGAAATAGACATAAAAACCAAACAAATCAGAACGACCCTTACCCTTAACTGGCCAGAAGAAACGTAAAATGCAATAAAGAATTAACCGACGTTTCGACGGGGTATGCAGCCCACAATAATCACCATGCAACTGCTCTAATGAAAGTAGGCTGCGTAGCCACCGAAACGTCGTTTCGCTTTTTAACGTTTCACGTGTTTGTCTTCGCCAGTTGTGCTTTTAAAATAATAGTTAGTATCCTGGTGGCTTCGGGCTTTCATAATAGTCATAAGAAGTGTTTACTGATAAACGGTTTGCTTAATTTACCAGTTTAAGCTTCAGCAATAACAAAGCTTATTTTGCCCTTTCTGCAAAGCTCTGTATCACGAGCGCCGTCGTGCGGCAGTGAATCATGAGCAATAATCGCTCAAGCCCAATTACGGAATACGAGTATGGATAATGAAATTCGAAAGAAAGCAACTTACGGAGTGATTAAAATACCTGATTTCCATCGCAGCAAAATTTTTAAAGCTGTGGTAATAGTTGCATTGCATACATTTCTTGTGGGCTTACGCTATATATAATTGAGCTTTCATTTGACCTTCACAAATCACCTACAATATCGACTCATGAGATTTTACAAGTTTTTCACTACAAATTCATCAACGAAATTTTAACAACCAAAAGACTGAACGTCATTAGCGACTGCGGTCTTCCAACTGCCTTCTCAGAGCTGCCACAGTAGCTGAAATTGCATTAGTCAGTCCTGGAAGGATACGCAGAAGTTTGAAATCAGCATAACAACCATTACTAAACCCCAGCTGCCTACTTCGTTGATATAGCCACAAGGCCAGTCACATCAGCACATTTGGGGATCGGATATCCCAGACCATTCGCAGGAAAGGGTATCCAGTTAGTTAACGACAGCTACGAGGCACAGTTTAACATCGTTGGTGCATGAAGCACAATGCGAATGCTTGCCTCGTCTGTGCCCACGTTTAAGGTTGTGTGTAAAATGTTTCGCTGTTTGGAGGTTTCATGGTAGAATCGAACAATGTCTTCTTCAAGCGTTTTCTTATTGTTTGATTAAAATGTCATTTCGCCTCTTAATTCCGAGGCAACACCAGACAGACAGACATTTTTATTTAATATCTGAAAAATCAGATAACATAGGGAAGAGAATGACCGCAAGGTCTTCGTGTCATCCTCCCCTGCGAAATACAAGTACAAAAGACAAGTCACAATCTACAGAATTCTATGCATGTATCTACAGAGACGGTGCAGACATAACCACACGCCATAAGCACAAACGAGACGCGCTGTAACACAATTACAGACAAGTGGAAAAATGAAGTTTTCATAGTTTGTGAAGATGTTCAAATAAAATAGTTTTTTGTATAACCGACAGAATCGAAAATAATTGACTAGTATGAAATCGTTTGGAATATCATTCCATATTGTGGATCCTCGAAAAGATGTGTGACGTCGTTCATTAAGTGTCTCAGCTAGGGGAATTTCATTTGTTCATTTGGAAGTTTGTCTAGTTTCTCTGATTTTGGTAGTAGCGGAAATGTTGAAACCGTTTATGATATAATCAGGAAGATATTGTGATACATTTTGTACATGTTTTGCTAATTCGTAATTGTAAATATTCTTGATCTGTAGTATCCGTGCTGAATAAAATAGATTTCTAAGTGGAATATGCTCTCTACGATTAACTTTAAATAGAGTACTAATAGCTCTATATTTAACTTTATTAGATCAGCACTGCTTGACCATTTGGCTGCAGTCCAATTTAAAATACGGTAAATTAGACGGGAGTAGACCAGAGAAAAATAAACTATTCTTAACAAATGCACATCAGCAAAAGGTTGCTGATGTGCATTTGCCAAAAAATAGATTCTACAAGAGCTGATGATGCCTACTTTGCAGGCGAAATATATACTCTGTAAGATCTTAATGTCTGATGCTGTGCTGAGAAAGAATGTCTTTCCATAGACAGCGCCAAAAAATAGTTTATTTTTAACGAAAAACCCAGGCATAACGAAAACCGTGGTTCCAAGTTCCACAACAGCACGCATGAACAAATGTAAACTGACGATGGGCCTAGGGGAGCACCCTTCTATATGTAGGCCGTGCATTCTACGAAAAAATAGAAGATCGGCTGCATAACAATGTCTGGCCTATTGTTGCCCATGTGGCCTGAAGGACATTCTCAAAAATGATCCCTACTCCCATCATAGCCAAAGCAAGTCCTCCTGGAACAGCTCCTGCTGCCTTGACTGCAGCCAACCTGAACACGTGAAAAACCTCTTTGTCAAGAACGTCTTTCAGGACACCCAATTGTATATTTACTACATTCGGATTTATTTTCGTCTCGTCAAAATCCCTTTACAGCGATGCAACCATAAACAACGACTGTTTCAACCAACAGAGAGCCAAACAAAGCAATCCGATCACAGTTTCAGCGCCTTTTGTCAAGCAAATCTACTTAACAAAGGGCGAAGCAAGAACTCGGCGAAGCTTAAACAACTGCCTTATTAAAAGTGTTTGTCAGCACATCCTATAAAACGCTACTTTATGCAGAGGACATGTTGGTAATGTTTAAAGTATGGTTTCATATTCAACTTTTTCTTTCGGTACATAATTATCAAGTTCATTTATTTTACCGTATTTATTAAAAAACCGTTGTCCAGACGCATTTTGCTACTGCTAGCGTTTATCCAGTGGAACGTAGGTTTCTCATCCCGGTTAATTCACCTTCAACTAAGCGAGGCAGTTTTAGGCCTGGCTTTGCTGTTCCCGCTCTAAAAGGTAGCGCGCACATGAGACACCACTGGATCCAGGAACGTTCAACGCCATTTAGTCGTTTGATGCAACTTGCGGAAAACAGCACATGTAGTTGACACGTTGTTCGCTTATGTTGGCCAGCGCGCGAAACAACGAAACCTCTGGCACTGGAGTGTGATGAAAGACCCTGTTTCGTCAGTGTAATTGATGCACTCGCATATTTTTATCGAATCCAATCAAATTGACGCATGCGGGGCGCACTTGAGGTAAGTTCGATGGCTGGTGAGCACTAATCAGCGCGCATCAAGTACGAGCTAAAACTGCCACGCTACATGCCGTAGAAGTCGGAAACAGAGCGTTTGCATTTTACACTGTTTCGTTCCAGTTGCAATCGAGGACAGGCAATCATCAGGAATCGAATAAGTTGCAAGTTTGAGATGCGCGCATTGAAGCAAAACAAGTTTCATACCGGGAGGCCGTTTTTTTCGTTATCATCTTCTGCAGGTCATCATCTGCCAGTGGCTTG
>JGI24022J15233_10007752_pt1 | contig 11881 bp, 8 predicted proteins | sample Ectturendosymbi2_FD_15233 | JGI IMG/M metagenome (IMG submission 15233)
TCCCCCATGCGCATCTAACCTCGTTAAGCCCCTCGTTGTGACGGGATTAAATCAGTGGCTGCGAGAAACTGACTGTTACGCAAATAACTGCTGTTAATCTCCCACAGATTTACAATTACTTAAAATTGCTGCTGCCGACTCCGACTTTACGAAATTTTTTCGATGGCCACTAGTATCCGACAAATACGCTAAAGCAATTCCCCATGTCCAGACACTAAGGAAAATAACCATTGTTAGTCCTCAAAGCATCAAAAGTTAGTATCGTTGCCGTACTAACTGAGGGAAAATGTAAAGTCATGAAAGAAGATATTTGCTAATATGTTTAGAGTTAGCTTTTTCTCAAGCAGATAAAGCCGCTCTTCTGGCGCTTTTTTATTACTTGTCCGCCGCAATCGCAATTAACGTCGGTAAAATAATAAAATAATCGCCATAAGGTAGAATTTATCTGCTTGATTTGAAACCTGGTGGGAAAAGCTACGCAACAACATGAGTTGCAAAAAGATTAGCTTTTTCTTTCCAGTGCTTTGGCTGTCGCACGTGTAAACGCGGTGTTGCTCTTGTACACGTAACGTATTTCACCATCCAATTTAAATGTGATTCATTTCAAAAGAATGTCGTTTGTAGTTACAATACATAGTGTGATTATATTGGAAGATTTACAGTTTTTTCAGCCAATGCATAGTATAAATGATGGAATTATAAAAATCAGTGAGTAAACGTCTGTTATGGCCCTTATGGATAATTTATATTTTTATTTGCTGAAACGTTCAAAGCAAAAATAAACATACATTTTCTATTTTAAAGCATTTGTTTTCTCTATGGTTATCTTTCCCAATTGTTATGTCTATATCTGCTATTTAGATTATCAAAAAAGTCGCACATTAAATTTTGCCATGGGCTCTATTTTGCATGGATACGCCCCTGTATAGACATGTGCTTGTTTGAATCATCGCAAAAAGGAAAAAGCAGAGCCGAGTCGGCTGATTCCTCGAAAGTCTACAGCAAAGCTAAAACTTTTAAGTGTTGTTGATGAGGGTTTCAAGACAATTGCCATCCTGGTAATTGTCTCCACCCAAGGACAACTTCCACCCAACGAGTTGAATTGCTATACGAAGGTCAATTTCCACCAAAAACACCTGTCATGCGTGTTGGACCGATGCCATCTGAGCTAAAGTCACCCAGATCGTTGCCATTAAAAACACGATAAATAATAAGCCATAGTAACTGAAAGACAGGTTGCCACAATGTTTGAAGTCTGACACGTGTCAATTTTTTCTTCTTACAACTGTCTCCAGGACACCTGGCGTCTGTATAACTGCAACCAAGAACAAAATATCCGGATATTTAAACGATGATTTTTGCAAGCGTTTCTTGGGTAGTCTTAACATGTTCTGACAAAAACTCGCAACTGCCCTTTAGGCGAAAATTTACAACCAAACCTGCAACAACTGCTGGCCTATTAGGTTTGAAGAGAAGCGGTGGTTACAAATGTTTCTCGACGTGTTTTGGCATAAGCACGTTCATCTGCATGTATCACCAGTGGTCATCAGCAGGGGTAGATGTTGCGGTATGTGAAAGAGGCGATCGTTTCGGGCCCCCCTTTTTTCAGAGATGCCGTTCCCCCTTTGAGACTTTGGTACTTAGTTTTTTCACTGTTTTGTTGATAATTTCATGAACCGCTCCGGCGGCACATTTAATAGGCTCTGAAGAAAGTCGCATGTATTTCGAAATAAAGCAAAAGTTATTTCTGAATGTGCCAAAGGGGACCCCTCAACCACTTTATTGTGTAGACAAAGAACAATTTAAATCAAACCACTTCAAGCAATTTACAGTTTGAAATGGACTTTCACGCAGAAGCAAATGCTCAGACAAAATATAAAATTTAACTTGCTTTCAGCGAATAAAGTTTCTGCATAGCATCTTATTTTGCAAAAATACGTGATGCGGTTTTCAACTTAATTTTGAAAAGACTTAAGGCCAGTCAACACTGAGGACGAGCCGGGCTTTGCCAGGAGCAAATTTTTGTTTGTTTTATTGCGTCCAGGTGTTGCCGTGCCGAGCCGTGCACAGCGCAGAATTTCCCGAAGCAATAAAACAAACAAAGGATTACGCCTGGCAACTTTTGGCTCGTCCTCAGTGTAGGTTGTCCTTTTACAATGCATGTACTAGGCTGATTCTTTCAGTTTCTGATTTTTATATGCGCTTTGGCGAGCAGACCTATCGAAATCTGCATACGTTTTGTACGTTTTGAGTAAGGGGAGCATTGTTAAGATTGCAGTGCGAACTGAGGCGTGTCAGCAAAAGCTGTGCGTGAGCTCTCCAATGTCATTTTGGGGAAATTAAATTTGACAGGTCGATGGACGCGTAAGCTTGATGCTTCCCTCTCTGTGCCTTACGCAACATTCACTTCTAGAGGTTTCATTCGTGGTTTTGACAAACCGCAAAACACTTTGAAACCCAGTTATTTCAAAGCACTTTCGCACTGATCATGATCAAGGCTTTGGCGCAAAGGCGGCTTTCCGATTCGAGTTTGTCTCACGGGTTACGACTCAGCATCTTCAACACATTTCATTGTGAATTCTGTTGTACAGCACAATTTAAGGTTTTGAACAAAACACGTTTTTATGCAAAAATAAGTTTTTTTGCAAGCGCTGTGTGTCTAAGTACTTTGCCAAGTCACGCTTGCGAGACGTAAAATCAATAGCAGATTAGTTTGCCAAAACAAAGCCTGTTGCAACTTAGAACAAGCGTTTCTGGCGCTATATACATCCATTCATTTTGTTTTAACTTGTTTGTGATCGATCGTGTGCCGTTGATTGCCAGGGGTGGAAGAGTTTTGCCATTTTGACTAGAGGAACCTTATGACGTAAAGCACTCTTCTGTCGTCCAGCAATACGATGTTTAATAAAAAAAAAATGTTGAAGGTTCGTTTTTATCCTCAGCAGCGCTCGAAATGAGTTATTTTTATAGAATTTTATTTTCTTTCTTTCATTCTAAACGCAAAGCCTACTATTCGTGTTTTCTACTTTTTGCAGTTGTAAAGACACTTCGTTTGAAAAAGCTTGTTTTGTTTTCTATTTTGTTTGCTCTTTTCTTCATTATTAATAAGGATAATATATTTGTACGCATTCGACACTTAAGTTAATGAATCAGCCCAAGCGCATGATGAACTTCATAACGGCACGTACAGAGATCAGATTGTGCCGTGGATTAGCATTGCGCTTATTGTTAGACTGCAGTTCTCATCGTGCTAACCTGTGACAACTCATCCGGGTGACCTCAGACCGGATGACAGCATTTCGAGACCTCGCTAACAAGCGCAAATGGCCTCACACGGCATCGGCTTTGATTAAATAGAGACAGATACGCGAAGGTCGAATTAACATTTTTATAGGGCGCTTTGGAGCACCAGCAGTTTCAAGCCATTTTATCTGTAGCATGAAAGCAGAAAGCTTCGGCTTTAAAAGCCAGTCTTACACTAGTTTTATAGAAGACGTCTTGACAATTCGTAGAGTGTTAGATGTAGAAGTATATTAACTTAATTTGCATGAGTTCAAATTCGACCTGAGGTTAAAACAGACACCAAGAACTTTTGAAAACCGTAGAGGAATAAATGCTACAAGCATGCAGAAATTCAGTGCAGAAGTTGAAGATAAAGTAGAAATACAGATGCTATAAATTGTTCACTGCTGTGTTATCAAACCGTGGAAAAAACACCAACTTCTAAATTATATTATAAATTTGTTGTTTCCGCCTTGTACCGTTAGGTTTTGAAACTTTTAGGGGTTAGTTAACTTTAGAGAAGTGGTGAAACACTTGCAAGCATGTGAACAAATAACAGGCCCGCAACCAAGGCGAGCAACCAGGCAATCACCAAAAACACTTTGAAAGTGCCAAAAACTTTTGTTGTTAGGTAAAACAACAAGTTGCAATGTTGCAATTATTCTGCCCCCTCCCCGAAAATATCAGCTGGTTGCACCCCCTGATAGTTAACAACAAAATGCTCTGAAATCAACTTCCGCAACCTTCATTCAGCCATAATGAGAACCGTTTGCTTTTAAGTGGACAAGAAAGATTTTCACAAGACTGAATCTGCAAAACAATTAGGAACTCATACATTTTTTCAAATATTCACTGAAGTAATCAAGGCAATTAGTTAAGACGAGCTGGTATTTTTATGAAGAAGCTGATTTACATTTGATGAAAGATAGCAGCGAATTGTGTTTAAAAAGTTGTTCGAAAATTAAGTGTTGTCGGAGGCCTTATGATGGCAGTTTTATCATGGAAGAGGATTCACAGCGATTTTCTGAAATAGCTGTTAATATCTGAGACAAAATCTTTTTTCAACTCTATAGCTATTGGTCATTTCTAAACATGTGGTCCAGCTTTGCCAAGGAGACCTGCTCATATTATAAACAACATCGAAAAGTGAAGATGCATTTTGAAGGATAATCAACGAACACAAATTCGATCAAGGCTTCAAATACGCAAATGTTTGCCAGCCTAACCAATGCACCTAATTAACTCCAACCAACCAGAAATATTAGGAAGCATCGCCAAAATACTGTAAACTTCTACTCAAGTTTCTTTTAAGTGTAACACAAGAACATTAACTAGATCTCAACATGGGTGGTTCGTCTAAGGTTTTTGTCCGTAGATCAAAATTTTTGACCCCGGTTTCGGGATTTTTAGGGATTTTCGGACAAGTTTGAAAATGGGTAAAATGAATCATTTCAGCTTATTTTACTAATCATGTTTGCTTCCATTTTTGACACTTATCATGGCGCTCCGATTTCATGCTGCACCACCACGGATTTAGCGATCTTTTCATGTAAAATAGGGATAGTTAGGTACTGTTCTAGGCATTTTTGGAGTTGCATTTGTGAGAGCCCTGTCCGTCGATTTGCCTTACTGCGATTTAACATATAATGGTCTCTATGAGGTAATACAGCACGAATACCTTCAAAGTCAAACTGCATCGTGACCTTTTCTGTAACACTGATGTATTTTACAGTATTATTTTTCCTGAAGATAACTTATGACTAAGCTGAAACTTTGCATAAAATTATACATTTTCGATATTTTTTGCTATATTGTTTACGATAAGAATCTACAGCAACTCTGTGCATTGCTTACCAAAAATCTGATCATGAAACTTCTTTGAAGCCAGAATTTTTTCTCTTTGGGCCAGTGTTGTAACTCTGAAACAACAAAGAAGTGATTGTTCTACTAAAACAATACCTCATAAGATGAAGTCAAGATACAGCAGTTGAGAAATTTTTCAGTTGATATATGCAAGAAAAGTGACAAAATAACATTCCCTACATTTTGAATCTAATCGTCCAAAAAATAAGGGCTTTTTCTTCTTCATCGTTTGAGCGGGTTCTTTCAATCCACTGCTGGGCTGCGCTACTGTAGATCTCGGGGTAGGTGTTGACCGTTAGGCCATGCATTCCATAGGGAGGTCGATGGATTGGACAGTGAGGGACAACATGATCAACGGTTTGTTCTTCTGCACCACACTCACAGACCGCAGGAGGAGCCATACCCCATTTGTGTAAACAGGAGTGAAAACATCCGACACCGGTGCGAAGGCGGTGAAGCCGGACCCACGGTGTTCTTTGCAGGGCCATTCCAAGAGGGTGGGTGCCGGTGTCGGAGATGAAATTATGGAGTCTCGTGGTGTTGTGCAACCACTCCGCATTCGATCGGTGATCGACCCAGAGCGCTGCACTTCTGTTGTTTTCGTGGGATAAACTGATGAGTTGCTATGCAGCGGGCACAATTGGGCAGTGAAGAGTCTCGAGACTACGGTCTCGAGCTCGAGGCGAGTCTAGAGACCATTTTTCCGAGTCTCGGTCTCGACAGTTTCAGGTCTGCCTCGCTTTCAAAGGCTACTGGTCTTGGTCACAAGACTATTGCCTCGAGACTTTGAATATTGCGCCGACATGGCTTAGTAAAACTTCTATAGTTCAACGTGTTTTTTGTATGCTGTATTTGCAGATCAGAAACAACCAAAGCAGGTAGAAAAATGTCAGAATGTCAAAGAAATTTCAATTTCGAAGTAGTGATGACAATTTTTGGAAAAATTTTAGAAAAATATCGGAATCACAAATTTTCATGTCCCGAGTCTCGGTCTCGAAACTCAAGTCTCAAGTCTAGGTCTCGGATATTTTAATGAAATATTCGTCCCGAATTTTTGGCCTCGACATCTCTGCAAACGGGTGTTTCGATTGAAGACGTCGCGCATTCCCACTCGGTGGACAGGTGAGCGCTGAATAGAGCAGGTGTCCAGGCTCCATGGCACGGCGTGTTAGAGAGAGAGTGGCTCCTTTTCGACAAAGCTCAGCAGGTTGGATTACTGCGAGGGTTGAAAGGTTGTCCGTTGGTCTAGGAAAAATTTGACCGCAAAGAGAAAGCATGCTTCAGTAAGGGCTGGTTATTTCCTTTTCAAACAAACCGGACGAAAACGTCAAATTAGCGTTTCCCTATTGCACCAGTGTTTGTAAGCAGAGATGAGCATTGGACTGGACTTGGATTGGACTGGATCCGGACTATGCCGAATTTTGTAGAATCTGAATTGGATCCGTACTGTAAATAGCTTCATAAATTTGGGTCAGGACCGGATTTGGACTAGGTTAATGGAAAATAATTGCATGAAATTCGTTATTAAAAAGCTGTATTTTGTTAATTTTTTGGACTTTACTTGGACTTAGACTTTTAATTTAAAAAAAGTTTGGACTGTGGTTGGACTTGGACTGAGTTTTGAAAATTCAGAGCTGGATCTGGATCGCAAAATATGACAGTCCGCTCATCTGTGTTTGTAAGCCAATTGCCTATAACAGTATGTCATCACTTTACAATAAACAATCTTTTAATGATGAAGAAAATTTGGACTTAATGAGTGAATATTTAATCTTCAAGGCAAAGATCACAGGACTTTGAATTTAATGCTTATTCTTCTTTTGAGTTAGTTCTTCAGAATTTAACGCTATGAGCGTGGGATAGTTTCTGTAATTGATCAAATTAGGCCAAGACAATGGACTGTTTCTTACGCTTTGTTGTATGGGAGCAAATTATCTTTCTGTTCATAATTGCAAAAAATGGGCCAAGCGTGAATGCATGGAATATTGAGACAGAAACCTTCCGTCGGGTGACGAAAACAGAGCCAAACATCCATTCCAAAACGCATGGTGCTTTCTTTGGGTACAGTTTCGTTTGCCAAAGCAAATCTCCTCCAATCCCCGCTGAAGTGAGGTAAGCCCACTGCAGTGTTCCCTCTAAGGTCAGAATCTGCGCAAATGCGCAGCACCAGCAGACCATTTGCACCAGCAGACCATTTGCACCAGCAGACCATTTGCGCCGTGAAATGTCATTCTCGCGCACTTACAACATTTCGAATTTAATGTCGTGTATAATGCTTAGCTTTTATACCGCTTGAAACGCTTCATTGGTTGTGTGTCTACATAGTTGCGCAGTTGCATGCGCACTAAAACAAGCATTTGCTCAGTGCAAAGTTTTCTTAGAGGGAACGCTGGATAAGGAATAGCAAATATGACCAAAATTAACCTGGTCATGCTTGAAATATACATGGTATATTTAGTTTTAGCAGGTTTCAAATGCAATTGGCAAGAGTGTTTTTTTATCACAAGAAAACTTGTCGGCTTCAACTCAAAACATAGCAATGTGTTGATCAGAGTGCTGGACTGTTTGTCTTAAACTCATTTAACGCAAATAAATTCAAAATTTTTGAATATTTTTTTTCAATATATGAGCTTTGAAAATATGAGCAATGAATATTTGAGTAACCTATATCTATAATATATGAGCAATGAAAATATAAGCTTTGAATATACAGTATGAACTCTTTGAACATATGAGCAATGAACTCAGGTATTATGTCTGCAGTCATTCCACAACTACCTACCAGACGCTTTAAGACATAAAGCGTATATCCGTGTGCAAATGTGTAAAATAGATACAGAGTAGTATAACCTGTAGAAACCCCTTTCAAAAATTATGTTGTGCTGGGCATCCACCCAGCTGGTGACGGGTTGAAAGTTATTTGAAATGTTATTGGAAAGGTAAATTTTGCGTAACTCGTAAACAAGCTGCGGCTAGCTACAGTCTAACCAGCGCTGGCATCTACCCCTGCTGATGCAACTGTGAAAACAAGCGGGCCTTTCGGGCGAGCCCCTGGTAAAACCAGGCCCGTTACCAGATTGGAACACCAGGTGAGGCGAAGAGTTTTCTAAGAGGGGCCCACATTTTTTAAACTATGTCCACTGGTTTTCAACTATGTCCAAAACATTTGTCTAGGGGGGACAAAAAAATATAAGGGGGCTTCGCCCCCCTGCTTACGGTCCTGGCAAAAACCATATGGTCACGCGTAATGGGTGATGATCACTTTTAGAAAGCAGGTACAATGACAAAATCCGATTGCTTTGGCGTTGGTCCTAGATTTTGATCAAAAATTCCAATCTAAACCAATTTCGTTTTAATTGACTAGTACACCTATTTCTTAGGTATTCTATATCTGTATTGCAGGAGTCGCATTGAACACTGTAGTTTTACAACAAGATTGCACGGTAACAATAAAAAGCTCTACGTTTTCTACAGGCTTTAGTTTAGAGGAATCAGCCCATAGGCGTACGAGGCGGAGGGTCGAGGGGCGGCCGCCCCCACAGACTTGAAAATTTTCAGGGCAAACTCTGTTTTCAGGGCAAGCGTGAGTTGTTCAAAACTCCTGAATGATAAAAAATACATGTTCAATACAGTGAAAAATTCCAGGGCAAACTCTGATTTTCAGGGGAAGCGCAAGTTGCTCAAAAATCCTGAATAATAAAAAATACATATTCAGTACAGTGAATTCAGGGCAACTCTGTTTCTCAGGGCAAGCGCAAGTTGCTCAAAACTATTGCATGTAAAAAGTATATTCAACACAGTGAAAAATTTCTAGGCAACTCTGTTTTTCAGGGCAAGCGCAAAGTTGCTCAAAAATCCTGAATGGTAAAAAATATACGCAATACAGTGAAAAATTTCAGGGCAACTCTGTTTTTTCAGGGCAAGCGCAAAAACCGTGAATGATTGAAACATTTAGAATGCAATGTATGTTCAATTCGGGACGATCCGTGCAATTTGGGCTAGCGTAATATGTAATCTGGTCCAAAGTCGTGATTAGTTATAATGACATTGATCTGGAGCAAACCCTCGTTTTCTGTAAAAATGAACAATCGGATGTCGGTAGTTCAACAGCTTGATATAAGAATTCGGTTAATCTTTCTTTGTTCGTTTTCGAGTTTGCGCAGGGTAGAGGTGCAGGGGGTTAGGATGATAGATTTTTTGATTAACAGGAGTTTCAGAAGCGGGCAGCACGGACGTGCAGATTGCTTGGATCCTTTGAGTGCGCGTCTTAAAGTGCCTTGCACTTATTGCTCAAGTGCACTGCAGCGATAACACAGGCAGGTTTAGGTAGTCAGACCATACGATCCGGAACCGCCGCTTAAAACATTGCGTTGCGTAATCGAAGTCGTGTACATATTTGTATCAGTAAAAGCAATTACTGTAAAATATCTTGTCTGGGAGAAAACAACACGAAAGGAACTTCAACCCTCTTGCGTTAAAAGCAAGGTAACTACAGAATTTGCCCATAACGGCACCCCTAAGGGATTGCATTAAGACATTATTGCCGAATGGACATTATAAGCGAATTGAAATGCATATAAAAGATGCCATCGTGACCAAACAAAATGTAACGTAATGGGCGAATTGACGTTACAGAGGAAGCCGTTATGAACGAATTCAAATGTATAGAACAGATTTACATAAGGTTTCAGGCCCCATTCGGATTAAACTAAAAAAGTTAGTTTCAGGGCAATTGTCTATTTTTAGGGCAAATCGTTATTTTCAGGGCAAATTTTTCCTAACCCCTCAGTAAAATGCCTTCCCGTACGCCTATGAATCAGCCGACTGGGCTCTGCTTTCATCTTTTTGCGATGATTCAAACTGGCACATATCTGTATTCAAGTAACTTCACTCCACAAGGGAAAGAAGCAAGGAATCAATCACAAATTTTTAATAGGAAATCGATTTCACGTAACACTACGCATCGTCAGTCCTATCATCTGCAAGCAATGCCAACAGGTGAAATCGTAATCCTTAATTACGAAGATCACGATACTATTATGACCAGAGAACTGCAACAGTTTGAAAAATTGGATGTGTCGGCAAAGGGATGCGATATTTACCTTGAAAAACTAAGAAAAGATTGCAACGACGTCATGGTCAAACTACACAATTTGGGTGCAGTAAATGATGAACTGCTTCTGCACGTAACTGGAACAAAATGCAAGAGCAACTCGCATCGCAAAGTCTACAGTGCATCGGCAAAGTTTTTTTGTTGCAATACACCCGCCTACCCGCTTTTCAAAACACATAAGTTATGCCCGGAGAATTTACTGAACGTGGGTATCAAAGACATACCTGTGCGTTTGCTACAATCTGCTGGGAACATCAGCACCTCACGAATTACTGCTTTTCTAGAATTAATGCTGAAACCTTTTAGTGCAGACTTTTGCAAAAACTGCCCAGACGAATTTTGTCAAGACAGCCCTCAATACATTGGAGACCTGCTCAATTGGAAAGAGCGCCTAACCAAAACTGAAAAAAAAATGGAAAACAGAAACAAGTGTTTTACATTGTTGCAGCAGATGTAAAAGCACTTTACCCAAGCTTGTGCAGAGACACGGTAACAAAAGCCCTTGAATTTGCATCGGAGAAGCATTCCAACTTCAACACCAATGCGCAAAAAATCATTGTCAAGCTGAACGAAATTTGCCTAAACAATGTTGTCACCCAATATGGAGACCAGTTACATACCCAAAAAAACGGTATTGTAACTGGTGACAACCACTCGGTCTCATTGGCAAACACTGCTGTACATTACATCCTACAGACTATTGCTGAGGGTGCTACGTGAAGCAGTACTTTTCTGCAGATTTATCGATGACATAATCTGGATAGCTACATCAAAATTATCAAACGAAAACATCCGACAAGCACTAACTTCGGCATTTGTCAACAGTGGTTTGGAACTAACGTTTCACCAAGCTTGCACAGCCGATAGAAAGGGTGAAGTTGAATTCCTAGATGTTAATCATTGCATAACTACTGACGATGATTTCAGCTTTGTCACTAAAGACTTTGTTAAACCCACAGCAGAAGGGAGCCAGTACATAAACAGAAAATCACACCACCCACAGTCAACCTTCAAGTCAATCTTATTTGGAGAAGCAATAAGAATGAGACGTCTGAACCAAAGGAAAGAAGACTACCTTTGCAGCTTAAACCGACTCACAGAAAAAGCGATCCGCTCAAGCTTCTCTTTGGACATGACTAATGACATGATAACAATGGCATCAAATTGGGAGGAAAGACTATGGGCCCCAAAAGGCGAAAAGAAAGATGACCCACATGTTTGGACTACATCTTTTCCCCACCTGATAACCCTGATAACTACAAGCACCTTGCGTCAAGCAAGACAAGAGAACATGCCAAAGGGATGTGTCCTTGTGGCCAGTGTGCGCTTTGTTGTAACCATGGAAAGCACAACAAATCAATGGTGCCATGTGTTTCACAAATAATGGGCAAAAATAAAACCTTCCCACTCAACCAAAAATTGACATGCACAAACCATGGCAATTATGCAGTGACTTGTGTTATTTGCCACGAACAATATGTCAGGCAAACCAAGAACTAAGTTTCCATGAGATGGTCATCGCACCACAGTAATTGGAACAGACCCAATTGTGAATTTGATGAAAATAACAAAGATAAAGTGGCCTTGTTGCGGCACTTTTCAGAGTCCCACGGCGACGTAAGC
>JGI24022J15233_10007755_pt1 | contig 11880 bp, 5 predicted proteins | sample Ectturendosymbi2_FD_15233 | JGI IMG/M metagenome (IMG submission 15233)
CCTGGGCCCCAACCCATTGGGCCATTATTATGGCTCAAGATTTGTTCGGAAACTAGGCCAAAATCCGCGTCTTTAAAGCCCTTGAATAACTTTCTAGCATATCTGTAGCGGAAATTATGGACAAAACACCAGAAGTTGGTGAAAATTTCAGCACCCCCAAACCCCAGTCTGGGCTGGAAAACAACCTTTTTCTAAATGGCCATAACTCGCCAGCGGATCGAGCTAGAGAGCTGTTCAAATCCGTCTGAATGGGGAAAGACTTGTAGTTTAGGCTGAAAAAAAAACTTTTTGCCGTGCGATTTCAGCCTTTTTGTCTATGTTTAAAAAACCACAGGTCGTTTTGACATGTTTTGACAGGTTTCTACAAAATAATCCGTGACGTCAATGGCCCGTGGGAGTGCGTGAATCGAGCAGAATCAGCGGCGCGAAACTGCGAGAGATTTGAATGCATTCTAGGCTATAGTACAAAGTTTTAGAGGGCTTGATGGACTTTTTAGCATTTCTGGTTGATGAGTTATGGAAAAAATGGTAGAATGTGAATATGGGAAATCCCCTGAACGTCATTGGGGAATACTGACATGTTTGGAATATTTTTGGCATAACTTTTGAACCAGGAACGCTAGAAACTTGATCAAGGGCTCTAAAAACGCGTATTTTAGCCTAGAATCCAACAATACTGCGAGCCACAATATTGGCGCGTGGGATCGGATGATGACGTCATATAATTAACCAAAAAAACAGACCCCATCATGAGCCCATTGGCCCCAACCCCCATCCAAATTTAAAAAATGTTTTTTTTATTCTAAACTAAGCCACTTGTCATGACAGGGTTTGAACAGCTCTCTAGCTCTATCTGCTGCCGAGTTATGACTGGCCAAAGTTTGGCCTGTCAACCAAGTCAATCAAGGGCTCTATAGACGCTGATTGTCTCCTAGTTTTCAACAAAACTTTGAGCCGAAAAAATGGATCAATGGGTTGGGGCCCAGGGCCAAAGTGGCCTGTTTTTCCAAAACATGTCCTCTTTGTGACGTCACCTCCAGAAACCCCCCAACCGAAACCGAAAATTGTTTTTTTTCGATTTTGACTACAAGACTTGCTGAATCCGTAGAGGGTTTGAACAGCTCTCAAGCTCAATCGCCTGGCGAGTTATAGGATTGCAAAATTTTACAAAGTGGCGCACGCAGGACTTCAAGGGCTAGAGCAGTGGTTGTCATACTTTTTGTCGCTGCGGACCCCTTCTATACACCCAAGACCGCTGAGGACCCCTTCGTTTTGTCAACGTTTTTTCGATTATTGAGAAATTAGTTTCGGTCGCTTCTTAGCGTGAGCACCTCAATTGCCCCGGCAAGAAGCAAATTTCAGGCTTCAACTTGCCGCCAACTGCCGTCATTGAAATAAAAAACAGGGTCGGCCGACTTGCAACATAACGTGTCAGACTGCAGTTGTGTTGCAATAAAGCTGAATCAGTGGCCTAGATGGGCAGATAAAAACTAGCAGATTTCCTCGAGTCCACAAGTGTGTTCACGATGGTCAGTCAAAGACGACCAATCGCTCCCGCATCAATCCAGTGCAAATCCGACAGCAGTGCATTATAAAGTGGATAATTTTCCGAGTGACTGATGCGAAGTCGCGCGCGAAAACGTCACTGAGTTTCTTGCGTTGCATTATATCTCAAGCGCGAACGTCCTCTTTGCGTGGAGCGGCTCAAACACGTGCAGAAGCGAAACCAACTACTTTTTTGTTTCAATCAGGGAAACAACGGAGAAAACCTGTGGGGGGGAAGCGGAGAACTGGCCACAGATTTCGATCCAATTCGAGCTGTGAGGGCCTGGTTCAACGAATACGAATACTACGAATTTTACAATCACACCTGTATTCCTGGTAAAAAGTGTGGTCATTACACACAGGTATGATGGCGCCGTGCCCGGTATTTGTGGCTTTTCGTCTCACAATGTCAGGTTTGCATGGTGAAATGTCAGATGCATTTTATCGTATAAACCCGGTTTGCTTGATAATTTCTTTCCTGATGCTAAAAGGGATCTAGCGAAAGAGCAACAAGCTGCCGTTTACTTCTAATTTCGTAACTGTTGAAGTTTCAAATTTACAAGAATAGTGAAACATCGACTGCATCAATCGGTTTTATCGTTTCAATTTTAAGTTTTTTTGAAGCTTCATATTTTCTTTTTATAAAAAGGCAACTTGTTGCACTTAGACACACATTTGGCGTGAATGATTCAGTCATTTCTTTTCTACAAAAGTTTTTTAAAATGTTTAATCTGATTCTGAAGACAATAGTCAATTTACAGCCGAAATTTAACTTATTGTTTGTATTCATTTGGCTAAAAAATGAAGTGAAGTAAACATTGATCGATCTTGCTGCAATTCATTTCTTTGCTCACAATTTCTGCGTCGATGTAACTTGCGTCTTCCCATAGGCATGTTTTGCCACAATGCGTCAACTCATTGAGACTTTGCAAGATCGAAATAAATTCTACAGGCTTAACCTGGACAAAATAGAAATTTATAATCAAATCTACCATATCGCGCAGGTTGTCTGGGCTGAATCATACAAGCTCGGGTGTGGTTGGATCCTGTGCTCAAGACTTTATGCTTACGGCTCATTTTTAACAGACGCCATGTATATGGTGTGCCACTACGCACCGAGGTTGGTCAAGATCGAAAGCAACGCTCTGAACGGCATATATTGCAAGAAGCATGTCAAGAGAAAATCAATTCTTGAAAATTATAAAAATATCAGCAGAAGAACATGCGCACTCAAGCAATCACTTGCTTTTCTATTTTGAAGCTTTTGAAGTTTGGTCTAATCAAGCGCACTGGTTTATTCTGCTCAAATTTGCGTTTACCTGTCAAATCCGACAACAGTCTGTGAATCTGACCTTTATTCATTTATGTACAAGACTTACTTCTGAGGCACATCAACTGCCACAAACTTTGCAGCGTACAATTTAGCTCTGGCTTCAATTTTTTATTCAGTTGTTAACCGACGGTATCAGCATTACTGTTCAGTTTTTCGAATTCTACTCGCCTTCGTCGAATTCCACACGATATAAAAGAGTTTTTGAGCATTGCTGTAGTGTGCAGACGAAGAGCTCTATTGATCGGAATTTTCTTTTTTTCACCTGTTTAACACAAGGTTGAATAATTGCGTTTGATTTTCCAGCGGAAACATTGAAGGCGAAAAGCTGTATAAGGTGGGCGAGAGATGTTCACAGTGCGATGATGGCGACATATGCGAAAGCGGTCTTTGTCGTAAGTGCTGCATTATCAGTTTTATGTTATTGGAATGCGCAAAGAGGGTTTGGGGTATTTTTACGGCTAAAGTTGTAGCCATTATCGTTTTTCGTTACAGGATGGAAGTTAACATTGACATTTGCGCTACTTTAGAGTGAAATGATCGGATGCGACATATGCGACGTTAGAAACTGCGGTTTCTCAAAAACGCGCGTAGCTGGTGTATCAAAGGGTCACATTAAAAGTCATAAAGGCTAGATGCAAAATCTTTTGTTACGTTTGTCGAAGTAGTTGCGTGTTTGGTGTGCATAAGGTAAACGTAGTGTTCCGACGCTTTTTATCTGAAAGCAGACATCTTTTTGAAGAAATTTTTAAAAATTCTTTTCGTTTTTTGTTTGCAAATTATCAAATGAATGCCGAAAATAGTTTGTTACGCAAATTCCAACAGATTTCAAGATAGATTAGTGGAAAAAGTTAGTCTCTGATGTCTATAAAATTGCATTGAAGAGCCCAAACCATAGAAAAGTACAGGCAGAAAAAAACGTAGAAGGCGCAATTGAACTTTCAAAGTATTAGTATGTACTGTAAATGAACACGTTTGCCCCAGATACCTCTTGGAGAAACAAGACAGTGATTCTCCTAGCTTTATTTCTACTGAAGCCGAAGCCACTGGCTTAGAAATCGTTGCGTCAGTGATTGGGCAAAAACCTATGCGTGTTAAAATCAGAGTGGAATCATCATACGTTAGTCAAAATTAATACACCATTTATTCCGTTGACGATTTGACGATCATGCGTTGGTAAAAGAAGTGTGATAACCAAGTTTTACCTTGAAAGAAATAGAAAGACAATGCAAAGTTTGATTATGGCTGTTAAAACATCGACACATTCTTGGAAATACACATATTCTCTGCAAATGTGTATAATTTTGGTCGCCATCGAACATATATTTTGAACTACACGGACGTTTTAAAACCACCATGTAAAACCAGCTATGGGATACACGTGGCAACTTGCTCCTTTTGTAACAAGCAGTGTGTGGGACTGACGGTAAATAAATTCTCTACTCGCTGGAATGCACACCGCAAGTCTATTTTCGGAACGTTTTGCGTGGTGGTCTCTGCCGATGTAATGTCTTACCAGTTGTGATCATTGTGCTTTACAGATTTTACGTTTTAACTTTGTGTAAATGACGATGCTTTTTTGATCGAAATTGCTATTCCGGTTTTAACAAGCTGCGGCCTGATTTTTGCGGAAGGCTCCTGTGGTGCTTACTGTGCTAATGTTTACAACGTTTTAATAATTACGCAAAACGTGTCATATTTTAGGCAACACATAGCAGAAAGCAGTGGCTTGATTGATTGTTCTTATTTAACTGTAATAGTTTCAGACTTTACATGCTTCTCTTAGAAATAAAAGCAGACATTAGTTGCCGTCAGATCTAGATTCTACAGAGCTTAATTTCAAAGCCTTCTTATCTGGGCTATTATTTCAAAGTTTCATTGCAATCGTTTTCATTCTGATTAATTTTTCTAAGTGTAGCATTCTGTCAATGCCAAAGATTTATCTAGACCTGGCACTCTAATTACATACCAACGTACAATTTCAAATACGAATAAAGGTATACCTTAAGACCGCACAATGGTACTTTTCTTTAGGATTTACAGGTAATGTAAGTGGTTAATAGGTAGAGCAACACGGAAAATAAGACAAACGTAGAGCAACACGGAAAATAAGACAAAAGTTTGATTGTACTGGCAGCACAAAACTAATTTGAATGTTCAAGACTATCAATCTTAACCTTCGTAAAATCTAATATTCCGTAAGTTTTAGAATGATAAAACTTCCATTCTGCTGCATTTCAAGTAGTAATTTCTGTGCAGGAAACAAAGAGCGGGATAAAAACATTCCGGTATCAAGCAACGCAAGTGAGTGCTCTTTGACGAATTGCTTGATTTCTGTAGAAAACTTAAACGTTTCTTGACCAACCTTTAAACGTTTTGTCTCTGGTTTTGCACGTTGCGTCAAAAGGTCATGTGGTTTAGCGGTTACCGCTGTAAACTGATACGGAAAATGAAAAGTTACTTGTTAAAAAGCCTGCATCAACTTCACACTTCGTGGTTAAGATCTCATTGCTTTGGGTTTTTCCTAATTTTTCATAGATACTGTTTCCAATGACTCCTGAGAATGACTTTTACCCCCTACAAAGCAAAATTACTTTTTTGAGCTTTGTGATCATTAAGTTTGGAAACTCCGTTGGGATGTGTTTAGATTATTTGCATTTTTATGTTTTTCTACTCCATTTGCCTTTGCAAGGTCACACTCTTGGTTCTGACAAGGAGGACACTACTACCTTGAATTATCAGCTTCGTTTCTTCCAGGCGTAGACTTGGAACGAAGTTTTTCGGTCAGATAGGCCTATTGTAACAAACACGTATACGGTAACTGGACACACGTAAGCCATATAGAGAAATTCTGTCTGCAGCGAAAATACTGCAACAGAACCCTGTATTTGACACATTACCAAACTTCGTGAAGCATATGGGACAACCGCAGAAAAACATTTTTTTCTTGCAGTGCGCAGCTTCATGCCTTATAGTATAGCTCTATTGTCTGAATCGGTGTTGACGACGCAACAGCCATGATTTCCTATGAGACCTCACCTGATTGTAAGCAAAGCGAATTTAACTTTATTGATTACTGGATGTTGGGGAAATTTATTGCACATTAGTATTATACATTTGATGAGCTACTCAAATATTCCAGAAATTCTATATCTCTAAATGTGCTTCCACTTGCAGTTTGATCGTTATCACTGACGTTTCAAATACAGAAAGTAATTTTGGACAATCGGATTGAATTTGCAAGAAACGCTGATAAATTAACGTTTGCCAGACTTGTTGCACTTTCCACTGCATTTAAACTTCAACATTAGAAAAAGTGCATGCCAGATTTAAACATATAGATATGCCAATTCGTGCCTACTGCATAGTGCTTGTGGAAAAGGACAATTTTCTGCGTTTACTTGTTAACCTGTTAGTTCCATTGCAAGTACTTAATAGAATAGAGAGTCGCAATCACGAACCATTCAAAACTGCATAGTTTTTTTTTTAATTTGTGCTATAAGCTTTCCAACGTAGAGTTTTAACAAAGAAACAGTTAAATGACCGCAGCCAAAAAGCCTGAAATTAGTTAAAAACGTTATGCACCAGTTGGGGTGCAATGGACACTTGCAGTATTTTTGCCAGAATTAGGGTTGACCAAGCTTTTATGCGTCGATAAATTTTTTTAATTTGATCGAGCTTAAGAAGGCAACTCATATCAAGGAAGATCTCCCAGCACACATTTGTACAACAAATAAAGTTTCTTAAAATTTGCATTATGTATGTTTGACCGCCCTAGGAATTTGTACCGCTTCCATAATAACTATGCAGCTTAGAACTTAATTATTTTGTATGAAAAGAAGCCTGCAGGTTTTGTGTACAAATTTGGTTACGACAGGAGAGCCTCTGAGGCTCATTGACCAATTGCAACTTTGTGTTACTTCTTTGTGTCTCAAACACGTGGCACTTCAATCTTCAAACGTGTGCAGTATTCACTTTTCCATACTTACGTTTGGGACAGCTTTTCTAAGAGCAGGTTCCCTCTAAGGTGCGCAACTGCGCAATTGCGCAGCGCCACCAGATCATTTGCGAAGTGAAATCTCATTCTCGCACACTTGCAACATTTCAAATTTCATATCGTTATATCGCATCGACCTTTTACCGCTTGAAACGCTTCCCTGGTTATGTTTCCACATGGTTGCGCAATTGCATGCGCACCAAAATAAACATTTGCTCGGTGTAAAATTTACTTAGAGGGAACACTTATGAGTTACCTGTGTACTTCGAGTTTACTATTATTGGGTGTACAATTTCTGTCGCGTTTTAAACGTGTTTGGTGGTATGAGCGACATAAAGTGCAAAGGAAGAATAAACTAAACTGGTTTGCAGGCAAAATTGCGGGGATTTTGGTTGGAGTTTTTCTAGGCTTGGCTATTTTGGGCGCTGCGGGAAGTTATTTGTACAAAAAATATCACATTCAAACAAAATCTCTGCTCGCGTGGAGAAAGCGTCGAAGAGTTTCTTCAGCAGCAAACTTGTAAGTTGACTTTTTTTCCTATTTGCTGGAATTTTATTTTCATTGTATGAAAGCAAACATTGCGCGGCGTTTATGCAATATGCGTGACTGTATTCATAAGATGCAGGGACCGAGTTTAAAGGGGGACGGGGGGAATGGACGGGGGTATTCATCCCCCCAACTTTTGGATGGGGAACACGCATTATCTTTTGTCCCCCCAATTTTTTGTGATAAAAAGTAATGTAGTTGTACAAATTTCATGGCTACATTACACATTACTGTTGCAAACCCCCAGCATAAAGCCAGGGAATAACTTAGAAAAATGGACACTATCACTGGATTATTTATAAGCACAGTGTACAGATTTACTATTTAAACTGAATTATCATGATTGTTCATAGTTGTGCTGGTTAATTTGAATTAACGGAATCAGTTTGTACATAAACGTCGCTCAATCATGTGACTGATTCGTGCCACGTTCTTGTGAGTCGAATTCCTGCCCTGGTCTATAGCCTGCAATATACAAAACACCGTTGCCACTGCTAGTATTTACCAAAACGTCTTGTGGTTTGTTTTTGATTTGATCTATGTGGTTTAGTGGTTCTATTTCGGAACTGACCAAATTTAATTGATTATCACAATAATTATGTCTATTTAAACTCAACTCTCAGAATTAATGTGTTTTCATATTAAATGCAGTGCTAGACACAGCACCATTTTACAGTTCTGGTTGCTGCACCACCACCATGGGCGTAGCCATTGAGACACTTAGGACATAGTCCCCAAAATATATCAGAATAATTTGTTCCCCATTTTAACAATTTTACAAAAAGTCATACTACGGTCGAGTGAACATGGTGACGTCATCGAAACGCAAGAAATAAAGATTTGTCCCTCCCAACGTTTTCTATCGTACTCGGTCCCTGATGAGATGTGAGGGTGAATTGCGAACGGGGCGGGTCAAAGGTCAAACATCCAGTGCCAAAGCACATTAAGAAAAAATCGAAAGCAGAAACAAACGAAATTTCTGAAACGAGCAAAAATTAAAAACACATGAAAGGAAAAACGCCATCACCACCACCAACAAAAAAGAACACTATTTGTCTCATAATGTTCTTTGATTTTTCGCAGAATGTTCTTAAAAATACCTTGTCTATGGTTTTTGAATCACGTCAAGTATCACGAAAAGATTTTCAATTAATGGTGGTCCTAATATGTTTAGATGTAGAAGACGTGATGTGTAAATAAAAGGTGTAGAAACAAATACGTTGAAGATGAATGCAACGAATTTAATGTTTGCCGTAAATGATGCGCATGCATTAGCTGTAACAAGACTCCCGCATTTATTCAACAACAAAAACTAATTTGTCCAAGGCTATCTTGCAAAAAAGTCGCAAAAACTGTTGTGACCAACTTTTGCTATAAGTTGTTAGTAAAGAAAGTCCAAAAGTTTTACCACGCTAAGTGATTTTACTGAGTTCTGCTAGAAAATTTACTTCTTGCTACCGTGTAACTACTTTTGCAAGAACTTGGTGACACAACCGCACATAAGTCAATGGAAACCAGTAGTTCGTTAAAGCACTCTCTCAGGCATTTCATTCAACTAAAAGCTCTTGACTATAACGACTTCATCTTTTTCTTGAGTATATTTGCCCGATGTCAATGCATTAGTTGAACTGATGAATCGCATGAAGCTTTGGTGCTTCACAAAGCATGCAAATAGCAGTTGCATAACTTAGCGGTGAGCGTTCATTTGAAACACAAGTAGGTAGACAAAAAGCGTTTACATCAACTTTTTTCAAGCAGAAAAGACAGTTGCGGCGACCTTTCCGGCGAAAACAGCGTCGAGGTCAAGCCCAAGTCTGCAGAGGATTTTAACGGCGACGAGAAATCGCTTTCAAAGCAAGCAAGAGGAACCAGACTGGCATCTGTTCAAATAGAGTCTGTAGGCGCTACTTTGCCCGATTAGAGTATTGTATCGATCCTCTCAGTTTGTCTTTTTACGAATGCGTGGCAAGAGCTATTGTATCGTAGCTTTCTGGCAGCAGCATAACTGATTTCCACTTAAACTTTGTTTTTGTCACTTTGTCTATACAGTTGTTTATTTATCGATGCAGAGCCGATTTACCTGATGAAGGCCAGCACTGCAATTATGCTACGCTTGAAAAGCAAAGCTTTGTACGTAAACTTTTGTAGTATTTGTTTTCGCCGACTTTCTTTTGCTTTTTCAAAAAGGTTTTTGAGACGCAAGGGTAGATTTTACTCTTCAACCAGTTCTCGTGAATCATACCGGTCGTTGTCTCGAAAGCGTTGATTGTGACGTGTGAAAAGGTTGATCTCTGGCGATTCTATGCGTGAAAAAAACAATTTTCATATTTTCTATAAACTTACACACTTGCTTATTTTTTGCACACCCCAGCCAACTATCACGAATGCATTTGCCACAGCTGATCATGATCACTTAGTAGTTTTGGCAGCATTCTGGGTTGATCTGCTTACTGTTGGTTGTAGAAACCGTAAGAGTAAAACTTTTATCCTTGATCTTGCTCGTACTTGCAGGTATTTTAGCAAGAAGTCGGCAGGAAATATGTTTCGTCACCTTTTTTTGTAAAGTAAAATCTCTAGAACAGCGCTTGATGAACCGCTTCCCCATTTTACGCAAAAGCTGAGTTTTAACGAATAAGACTTTCGGAAAAAACGTTTGTCTCACATGTACTTTCCAGTGACTGATGTTTAATGTACATAAAACTTTTTGGACCCCACTTTAAGAAGCTCTGGTTGGCATCTTAAAATTGGCTACTATTCTCTAGTCGCCTCTCGAGTAGCTTAAAGAAAGTTATGTAAGTGCAAAAAGATAACCTGGAAAATTTCGTCTCTGGAGCTCAAACCAGTGGCGTAGCCAGCCTAAAACTTGGGGAGGGGGCAAATTCTTCGACTTTAGGCGAGCCAATAGTATTTTTGTATGGGACGCAGCTTCTCAAAGCACAAAATAACCAGATATGTTAAAAATTTGGGGGGGCATGACCCCGTGACTCCCTGGCTACGCCTATGGCTCAAACTCTGATTGTCTTCCACCGAAACGCAGCTACTGCTGCAAAAGTTTTATTGTTTGTTTATTTCTGAATGAGGCGTCGACCTCGCTCTTAGGTAAATATTATCTAATAAATGGACATTCTGTGCATTGATGTTTTTTGCCTGTGAACAATAAATCATCCACTCGTATATTCAAGATGTGCATTAATTTCTAACAATCAGGCAAACCGACCAACAGAGATTAAAACGGACCTTCAAATTTTACGATCCAGATCCAATCCTGAATTTTTTAATTTTTAAAGTCCAACCATAGATCTAAAAGTTTTGAATCGAAAGTCCAAGCCCACAAAATTAACAAAATACAGCTTTTAACAGCAAAAATGCGACAATTCTTTTCATTAACTCAGTCCAAATCCGGTCATGATTCTACATTTTTGAAGCGATTTACAGTCCGGATCCAATACAAATCCAAAAAATCGTTATAGTCCGGATCCAGTCCAATTCAACTCCAGTCCAATGCTCGTCTCTGCTGACCATGAGCAAGAACCACGTGTTCGCGACAACCGATTAATCCTTTATCTATATTAATGGTGGAGTATACGAAGGAACAGCAAAAAAGCATATTGGATTGAGTACAACATGCCTAAAACCACAGCACCTTTCGTCCAACTTGAAACTTGTGAGCAAAAGGACAATTATGAAACCTTTCCTCTACCATGTTCAATGGCTGGAAAAACTTGCATTGTGTTGCCAACTGGCAAAAATTGGTGTTGGCATGACCCGTTGAAAAGTGTTGATCATATCTGTCTGACCTAAATTTTTCCATGGCGAAAGCACTAACAAATTAAATAAACAAAATTATTCACAAGGGTAGTTACGTGCTCCAGGAAACAAACAACAAAAGTTATTAGCATGTCTTTATTTTTCCATCCATATATTTCCAGAAAGTGAAGAGATTTTCGTGAGTGATATACCTAATTACGAGCTCCACCAAAGAAGAAAACGTTTGTTGAGGAAACAACGCGGAGTAAACATTTTATTGTCTCAAGTGATGGAAATGCAAGCCCGGCGTAAGAAAAAAGGGAATGACGTGTAATACTTGAGTCAGTTTCATCAATACTGCGACAGCATTTGTGAAGTAATTTGCTTTTATGTAAAAAAATTTCTGAATGAAAAAATAAAAAATAAAAAACTCGAATTTCGGACAAACATGGAGGGAGACTTTGTTCCATTTTCACCTCTACGGAAGTAAGGGAAATTTTTTCCTCTTCTACCCAGAATTCACCTTGCTGATGTGGGAGTGTGTCTAACAAACAATTGGGAACGCTTATTTATGAAAGGATGCTAACAACAGAAAAACTGTTTCATACTGCTGTTCAGCAGTGGCGTACCTAAGGGGGGGCGGGGCGGGGCGGTCGGCCCCTTGCGGCACTTTAATGGGGGCGGCACTATGGGCTGTGCTGTAGGCTATAAACCT
>JGI24022J15233_10007756_pt1 | contig 11878 bp, 6 predicted proteins | sample Ectturendosymbi2_FD_15233 | JGI IMG/M metagenome (IMG submission 15233)
GCCCCCCCCTAAATTACTGGCTGGATCCGCCCCTGGCCATCAGTCTGCGGGATAGAGTTGAGAAAGAATAATGACAACGTGGTTCAGATACAAAATAGCAAGGTGCAATTAGTTTAAAATATTAAACCATTCCACACCTCTAAAGCTAGAGTATATGAAGTCAACTGTAGCGGTAACGATTTTTATTTTTCACTACGTTTATCATGCGTTTTAACAAAAACTTGGAATATCATATGGCATGATATGCTCGAATATTTTGTTGAGAAGAAATAATACAGAAAACCGCCAACAAAAGTAAAAACTCTAAAATGATAAAATAGTAAAACAATACCTTTTCACGTCAACTAAACCAGGTCGGTTTGCGGTGTAACATCGTTAAATGGTTTAAGGATGTTGCAACACCAAATCTAATTTAAGCAAGCCTCGGGCATTGCAGGTTTTATCAAGTCAGGCCCGGCTTAGCTGTCCTGCCTTTTCTGCAAGCAACAACAACTTGTACCGATGACTAACAGAAAAAGGCTTACCTGGCTTGAAGTGGCCGTAGGGAGCGTTTGGATGGAAGCCAGTGTCAGCGATAGCGAAGGGGCCGATAAACGCTTAGAAGATACTGGCAAACGAAGAGCAAGCAAGAATTATTCGAATTCCACGAAAGCATTTTATAAAACCGAAGCGAATAACAGGAGGAAACAAGAATACATAGAATGAGTTAACTTTGAGTGTCTTTGCACTTTGCAGCACGGTCTAACGGTAACCACAAAAACTGATTGCAGCAAAGTTTGTTGTCGCGACCGAAGTCGTATATGGATGTCGTATGAAGATAACAAAAACATCCCATTAAAAACTACCCATCGCTGAAGATAGGAGAACTGCTATCGTCGAATAAAAATATCGAGACCATGCAATAGCACGAAACTTTAATCAAAATCCGGTCATGCGTCCGCACGTACAAAGTTTTTCACAGCCGCTGGGTTGTGGGTGCTAATATACTCCCAATCGTGGATCTGAGTGTTGAACAATTTCGAGCACGAAATTTTTGCGAAATCGGCGGATCTTGCGAAAAATGTGCCAAGGATTAATGTTATCTATGAAACCATCGAGCAGGACAAAGATCGTCTATTGATGCCATCAATGTTTACCCACTCATTCGGTAATCTTAGAGGTTATCAATATGCAAACATTTTTTTGCGGATTTTAATCTCGGGTAACAACATGAACTGATCTGGCCTTGTCGCTCTGATACGAGTTCTGGGGATATTTGGTTTGTATTAGGAAGACCAAGTTACACTCTTCATAGAGAAATTAGATGACCTTACAGCATAAAATTTAAACCGGTTAGGTTCTTAAGCAGCAGAAAAGATTTATGAAGGGTGTTTATAGATTGTTCATTCAAGACATGTATGCGGCGAGGTATGAATGGATCCACTTGCAGTCGCCATCATTTTATCACGTATACGACCAGACTTCGAAAGAGAAAGTCTATGTTATTAAGCTGGTTGCGACTGGCAACAGGTAGAAGCTTTAAATGGTAATTTCTGTAGAACAGTTGTGACGACGTTTTGGTCCAAGAGGGCTGCCGAAAATCAATCAATGTCGGCGGGCCAATTTCCCAAGCAATCGGTGCAAGTCCGAGTTTGTGGCACTGTACTAGCGACTTCCTCTTTACCAATTTATGGAGAGCACAGGTAAAATATATTTCTATCTGTTGACTCCAGTAGTCAAAAGAGTGAAGGAATCAACGCATCCCCAGAACAAGCAACTTTCGTTTTTAATTAACGTTATTGCTTTCTCAGTGTGAAAAAGTCACTTTTTCCAGGGTTATAGAGCACACTCACACACTTTATAACGTATCCTGGGTCAGGGCATGATCCTTGGAAGACTGAGCACAGTATGACCAACTTTCCGCGACTTTCGGGTCAAATAAAATCTTCTTGGATTTGTATTCTACTTGAAAAGCGCCAGAGTTTGAACAAGGAAGTGTAATCGTGCACTTGACTGTTTGCTCTGAGCTTCAAAAGCTCCCTTTGACTTTTGCACCGCTTTTCTTTGCTTGTTAAGGAAGTGCTAGAGAAACGCTTACAAGCAGACTTGCATCGGTCGATGCAGCAAGTGAATACCAACAACGTCACTGTGAGGCAACTTACTTGAAACTGCTCTCCAAGTCGTGTCAGGGCACAGTTCAGGTCGCGAATTAAAACTTTGTTATAAATAGCTTACCAAGGAATAGCTTTGGTTTTTAGGAACAGTGTTATTGTAACGGATCACATGCAGGGCAGGAGAATGGCAAATGGGTTCGTCACATACTTGGCATTTTGTAACGCTTCGCAGCGATGCCTGAATACCTGAGTGTAAAATATGTGCATTTATAGATTAAACGAAAGGTTCACCCACACAGGTTTACATTCTGGTAATGTTTGTTCATTTCGAAAGCCAACATAGATTTAGAAATTGCGTGTGCCGCCGCTTTCGTTCGATTTCGCGCTTAATGCTTCTGAGACCAAGTGCTCTGTTAGAAACAGCCATCGAGTGATATTCCGCGATAGCAGTTCCTGATAATTTTGGTTTGAAATCAGTTTTTGAAACCGACGTAAAAGGCAAGGAGCGTCGGTGAAGTTAACAGCATATGGCGTTTGACATTTAAGAGCAGATTGATTGCTTTAGCTTTTCACAGGATCGCATCTCTTTACTCTAAAAAACAGGATTGCGCAGTTGAAGTGCTTTGCTTTATCTTCATCAATTTAATATCTGCCGAAGATGCATGTCGGCAAAGCAACGATTAACGTGTTCTATGACTTCGCAGTAAGCTGACCTTCGCCTTCTGCAAATTCTGGTGGTAGCGCTGACAGATTAAACGTCGAAAGCTATATCTGCTTTCTACCGCTTAATTGAAGGCCTTTGACTGTCGACAAAAACACAAAGAGGTTGCTGTGTTTGTCATATCTTGTTGCGGTCGTGTTTTTGGCACCCACACACGTCGCACACAGTTGACTCATAAACGTAAGGCAGAAGTGTAGCTTGTAAACATTTGAGCAAACGTACACGGCTTTATCCAGTTGAAAATTTAATATTGTCTCACGGGATGATGCGCGATATGCTGGACTTGATGACGTGCATCGAAAGGAAACCCAGGACGAGAACTAGTTTGCTTGTTGAAGAAAGATCGTATTCAGTGTACAGCTGTGCTAAAAGAGTTTTTTTGCTTTTGTTCTTGATTGCAGGCGTTCGTACTCAGCAGCAACCTAGGAAACAAATGTAATTGCGGCTTCGCGATACACGTGTGGCAGAAATGAAGGAGAAAGGTTATCCGAATATGCGTCGGTGTAACTCCACCAATAATACCACGCACACAGTTCGCCTAGTGGTGCTTGGTGACAACAACGTCGGTAAAACAGGTAAGTAACTTGCACTTTAGTTATATTGTAAGGTCCCCAAGTAGTGCAGAGGATGCAAAGCTCCTTTTATTATTTTAAAAATGCTGCCCAAGCGTATTTATTGTTCGGCTACACGCGCCTGCACTAACTATATATTGTTAAATACGTCATAAAACCAAGTAAATCGATGCGACATTACTTTTCGTATGGAAGAGATATTGCTTTCCGTTTAATCTTCCATTTTTACCTTCAATAAGATTTCAGCCATCTCGATTGCTAACAGGAAACAGCTTTTGTCTATCTTGTACATCCTAAGACAGGGGTGATGAATATTTTTCTGGCCTCATCATACATGAAATATCGCTGGCGGGACACATAAAATAATTAACTTTATCTTAAAATTCTATCGTTACCTTCCTAGGGAAGCTGAGGAAAGAAAATTATGAGAAAGAGCAAGAAAGCCTCTTGGCTTACGGTCTAATTATCTGCTTATCAAGGATATAATTGAAGCTCTCGGTTTGCTCTGAGCTTTCGAGGAATCTGCCCGCCATGTTCTACTTGCATAACTTTGCGATGATTCGGACTTTTACATACCCAGATTCCTACAATAAGTCTCCAAAAAGGTGACGCAGCCGAATCAAACAGCAAATTGTATTACTAGGAAATCGATTTCACGTATTTTACGCATCTTCACTCCTCATTCAAATAGAATTCTTCAAATCTCAGACCACAAATTCGAAAGAAAAGTTAATATTTGAATAACGACTGAAGATGCGTAAAATACGTGAAATCAATTTCCTAGTAAAATTTGCTGATTGATTCGACCTTTGTGGAGACTTTTTGTTGGAATGCTTATTAAGGTGTTTCTTTTTGGCGCGATATTGTATTCTAACTTGGATAACGAAAATTCTGATGGGATTCGTATTAAAATGTTCACTCGGGTTGCATTTGGCCCGTGTGCCCCAGGCTCCCCATCCTGCACCTAGGACATTCGCTTCGCACACGAAGAGCGTCTCACATACGTTCAGCGATACTGATAAGATGCAGTTATAGGACTGGGTGCCCATGAGACCACACAAAACAGTACATTCTTTAGTTGCCTTGTCTTTATGGGACCTTTGCAACACAAAGCTCTGGATAGGTTCTGCGCATGCTGTGGCCTTCTTAAATGTACTTTAGGAAAATAACTGGCACAAGCTGACACTTCGTAATACTAGATTTCTTCTCGTTACCGGATAATTCTAGGAACTATTGCGGATGAGCAATGGTTGTGCTCTCATGCTAGTCCATCGCTTGATGGATGTGTCACAGAGAAAACGGAACATTGTGCAATCGATTTGCACGAAGGATAAGACAGTGCCTGCTTGCAGACTACGCAAATTGCGGAGTGGCAACCCGCTAAAGAAGTTTCCTGAACTAGGCGGGCCATTTCCGCAATCAAATTACCTGGTAAAGGCTTTTGGAACGTCATCTTACGGAACGGTGATTCAATCGAAAAATGATGCGGACCCTCGACCGCACAGCAATAATGGTTAATTTGATTTGATTAAAATTGTCGTCTAGGGGTTGTAAGGCAATTATTGGAACTACACTGCGCCAATTTCGGTAGCCCTGCTTCAATTTGTTGGGCTGTATAAAAACGTTTCGTGACGTACAACAAAAAAGTACTTGACCATATGGGATGAAAGTCGTTAGGCTTGTAACAGATACTATTTTGCCAAAAGCTACACGCCGAAATTGAAATGGACAATTTTATTCTACTAAGTTGTGATTACATCGCGTCAATTAGCACTTGATTTAAGAACCTGATACTGTATTTACTGTATGCCATATGTTGTGCAGCACTGGTGGTGAGGTTTCTGACAAAGAGGTTCATCGGCGAATATGACTCTGAGGCAGGTAGGTTTAACAAAATTAAATGAGGCAAAAATAGCAACATGTTTCGGAAAAATATGTGTGCTCGCCAAGTGGATGAATCTAATCTGTCAGCAGTGGAAGTTGAGTCATCACACACTTGTTGTCCGTCGGTACGAGATTAGAACGCAGTTGTACTGCAACGCTGTGCTTACTGCTTATCTGCGCGAACGGCGCCCTCATGCAGATCACTGCTACTATTGTACTATCTTATAAATCAGTGATCGGCAAACTTTCGTTATGATGGCCCAAACCGGCCTCTAAGTCGTAATCAAAGGCCCATGCTCATTTTAAAGGCCCAATTTCAAACTTACGCTGCATTCGGTTACCTGTTACAAAACAATGCTATGTGATGCCATTAATCGTATAATGACATAAACTTAACGTCAAACAATCAATATTCCGCAGCTGTTACAGTAGCCTATCTTTTAGCTCACGCAACTGGCACCACAACGGAAAGTGTTGCTCAGCCCAAGAAAACATGCTAAACGACCCACAATTTGCCGACCACTAATAAAAAAGTAATGTTCTTTCCGTAGATTTTTATAAGTATTAAGCAGCGGTGCCACTCCTAGTGTTATGCCACTTTAGTGTTCAGGGTTGCCAGTTTGGCTATTTTGAGGCAGAATTTGTAATTTTTGGCCTTTTTTCAACTCTTTTAGCCTTTTTTATTTTTGAAAAAAGGACAAATTTGGCCTTTTTTGGACACTCAGATTTTTTATGTCGATTTGGCAAATTTAATGATGATTTTGGCAGGTTTCTGGGCACTGGCAGATTTCTAAACACTGCTTCTGGACACAGAATGATAAATTTTCATTAGAAACTCTGCACGAGAATTGATAATTTTTTGTTCTGCTGTTTCATGCTATAGGTTTGCAGTTTCAGGTTAATCTTCAGCAAAAATAAAAGTTTCGAGAAGTTCATCAATGGAGTGAGATTTATTCTTTTTATGTATAAAATATGTACATTTTGCCTTTCAAAAGCGCATTTGGGTGTTTTAAAGGTGTCTTTGCGTATTTATCGTTAATTTGGCTTTTTTCTGTGCTATTTGGCTTTTTTTGATGGCTGATCTGGCCTTTTTTGCTGATGACTACCTGGCAACCCTGCTGGTGTTTTTTCATTTCATCTAGTGTCCTAGTGTTTTTTTATGGCTATCTTGTTTTTTTTATGAGTGAGGTGAATGTAATTAATTGCAAAATTTTGTGTAATTGCAACTGTGATTGAGACGTTTTGATTTAGTGCAATTGTAATTTTCTAAAAATTCCACCTAATGGAATTTTACATTTCGCAAGACAATATAATATGTTTTGAGTTAAACCGCTGCGGAGTCACTCGGTCATCTGTTAAAAGTTTCAGTGACCTGCACAAACAAAAACAAGCACTGCTGCTATCTCCCATTTTCTTTGTCTCTAGTTTGCAATGAGTTGCACAATGTCTATGATTAGCATTTGCAACGCATTTTCTGGGAATTTTCATTGTGTGGAAGTTTGCTTTTGTAATCTAGTGTTTTTTTCTGCATCTAGTGTTTTTTAATCATAAAATCTAGTACTTTTCTGTGACAACAGAGTGGCAACACTGAGTATAAGCAAATTCAACCTAATCTTGTGTCTACAGGTAACTAAAACACCGATTCTTTTTATTTAAAGAAGCCACCTATGAACACGAGCTTCCTGGGACTGGAGGAAATATTGTAACAGCTGAAATATGCGATTCTTTGACCAGCAAGGTTAGTGCGAGAGAGAGAGAGAGCAATTAGGGACGTGATGTGCTTTCATTAAGAAAATGCGTTACTAAGGAGGAGCTAACTTAATTTTTGATGAAAATTAACAGTGGCGCAAAATCTCATTAAAAATTGATTTTCCTCATGCTGATAGTGTTTTCTACAATACGGTTAGAATTGAGTTATTCGAGTTGAATTGGAAACGGTCGATACCACATTCTGCCTTTAATCATTTTTCAAAGCCCTCGCTTGATTACAACCGAATAAAAATTAAAGATACCTTGCATTGTGACATGAGAGTGCGTACCCAGTCAACAAACTACGTTGGAATTGCATGAAGAAAATGCTTCGTGTACAATCTCGTGGTCGTGACCGTTGTTTGAGCAGTCGCAGCATTGTCTTTGAGTTTAAACAGCAATGTCTTGCTTCTTCATCGTTTGAGTCACTTGTTAAAACAACTGCTTGGTCGCACTAATTCTCCGGTCTTTCTAATGCTGAGCAACACAGCATTTTGACTGTTGCTGGCGAGAAACGACGTGTTTCTTACGCTTTTAAGGTTTTCGTTGCTTTTCGGCTAGTACGTTTGATTTGAGTTGCACAGAATATTATTGGAAATTGATTGTTTGGCGTTTGCTGAGAACAGCACACGACGCCGGTGAACCGGACGTCAGCGTATTTGAGTACAAACAATGAGAAAACCTTAATGGTATTTGCCTACGCGTCTCAACTGCCTAGTTGCATCAGTAATACACAGTTATCGACACCAATCGTACTTGGCGAATGTCTTTTTGTTTAACGTTGTCTTTCCTCTAAGTCAATGGAGATAGGCGGTACATAAACGGGTCATGCACCTCGGTGCTCTTCACTTGATCAACAGTGCTGTGTTGAAAGTGATTTTCGCTGGCATGACAGTTTGTGTGGAATTGACCGCAGCGCGAGCTAGCGATTTACGACTGTCTTTTCACCACTGTTTGCCACACGATTTGTCACATACCGAGTCGACGTCGACCAACATTCAACAGACCAACAAGTGCTGCAGATCGGGAGTGGGTTGGCCGACCACCTATAAGGCTTTAGCCAATTACAACCCATTAATCTTTATCTTTCACGTTTGCTTTGCAATTAACAAAGGCACGCCGGCGAAACTGATGCCCGTGATGATTTTTCCTCTTGCGTGACTACAAAAAGTAACGAGTATAATGTGAAATGTCGAGAGAAAGCAAGGCTACGTCATTTTATGCTGACGTTTCCTGCTGCTCTAAGTTTTGAATGATGACATTTGGTTTTTGAGCTGATTGCCCATTGGTCAGCCTTTCTTGTATCTCGCTGCCGCCAAGAACGGAAAATTGCGATGGATAAGTTGCTTGTCTGGCGCCTGAGATATCAAGCACAGTTCGAGTTACGTTCAAGTATTTCACACTGACATGCTTTTGGATTGCTTCAGCGCGCTGTTGACTTGCAGCGGTTTTGAATAGCTTGATGGAAGTAGTAAGCGCAACATACAAGACATATGCTTACACCAATGGTTCGCGATTTGTTTCGCAACCTGCACCTTCCACGGATATACAGTACAATCTTGCGACACTCTTTAACCTCGACTTATCTCTCTTTCGAATCCTAAAGTATGTTTCAGCAATGGATTTAATTAGCCAGCGTAAACTATCTCGTGGATCTACATGGGTGACGTTGCTTTAAACGAATGCAGACTGCGGTCACTGCAATGGCTAAATTCCGATAAAACCTAACAAGATCTAAAAAGTGACAAGGAAAAATTGCGATAAATTTTCGCAGCGCATGAACAGTGGAGCATGACAGCACAACTAAGCAACCTGATAAATTGCTTGTAATGTGCGAACAGGATATGGAATGTGCTGAGAATGATTCATAGCTGAGGCTTGCTACTCGTTAAGGGATAAAAAGAAGTGGCGCATGCTTCTCCGCATCAGACAAAGCATTACGTCAAGAGGTGGCCGCACGACGAGGTTGCTGCTGATACGCAGCAAACACACACGAGGCTTATTCGCGACGCAACCTAACATTGGCGGTTGATGTTTACAGTGGAAACTCCTCGAGTGTTTTCGCCAACTAATTCAGCTTTTGACCTCATTCCGGCAAAGCACACATTAGTCAGCTCCAACGTTTGTTCAAAACAGGATACCTGCCTGACAGTACTCAGCATGCATATGATGCTATAGTCCTCATATGGCTTGTCGCAACTTTCTATCGACGACGATTGTTACTGCAGACTAATAATTGCAAAAAAGTATTGAAGTGAATTAAAACAGCAAACATTTGCTAGGATGCTTGCAGTTTAACCTTATAATAGCAAAACACACTGTTCATGTTCGCCAATTGAGAAAAGAATGATGCTTGTGGTTTTTCATTTATTTTATTGTGTTGTATAGCTTGATTTTGAAACGCCTTGCTTCTCCAACGCGTTACAGTACTTTTGTTGATCTCGTTGCTTGAGAGCAAAAGCATTAAAGATACTGGTTGGCGTCACAACTTTTTCGTTGGTTGTCCTTTTCACAGAAAAGGATCTGATATGAAAAGATTCAGAACTTGGCACAGTCTTCTGAATCTGAATACTCGAAAATTTTCACACAGCGTTCTGAAATAATCAACGAAGACCGAAACATTTGCAGACAGGTTCCTTTCTTGTCTCACATGTGGAGACTGGTCACTTCACTTAGCATTTTCGCAAAATTTACTTACTGCTTTTGCGTTAAATCGCAAAATTTAATTATTAATTCGCAAAATTTAGTTTTTGCTTTTGTGTTAATTTTTTTCGAACTGGTTGTGAGAAGAGTCACAATTGGCCTTGATCAATTCTGGTTTGACCATTCAACATATATGCGATAACGTCTCTTTGCAAGCGCAGAATTATACCTCAAGCGCATTCCTTTTGAATAAAATATTCTACATGACCAACGCGTCCAAAAATCGCCTACGTTATCACTGTCGTCGGGCAACAGCCCATTAAGATTTTTGACAATAGAACTGGAAGGACTAGTTGCGTGCTTCTTGGAATAAATGTTCATATGATTACGATATTTACCAAGCACCCCAGATGGAAAAAGCGTTACATCCGATGCAAAACACGAGTAACTCTACCAGCGGCAACAGTTCGACATTATGATATATGACAGGGGTTTCCCCACCTTTCTCTGAACATGTACCCTTTCAGCATTTCGACAGATGAGCATGTACCTCTAAAATTTCTTATAACAAAAAGACCGAGCAAAACAACAAAAATCTACTGAAGTTTTAATAGGACTTTTACAATTTTGAAATTAATAAACGTAGTCTCCATTTTGTGTCTCAAAGTTAATTTGTTGCGACTGTACAAGAAGTGTACCCCTTCATATAGGCCGGGAGTGGGAACCTATTTAATATCACGAGCCGCATAAATTGGGAATTGTCGCTGGCGCGCCGCAAAAACAATTGATTTAACCCAAAAATTGAATCTTTATCTAACTATGAGGGATAAGGGTTCTCTTGACTTACTATCTAAGTATCTGCTTGTCATGTAGCTTCGTTTCGACGCGATTTTGTACTCTAAATTGGGTAAAGGAAATTCTGATGCGGACCATATCAGATGTTCACGCGGGCCACAGGTTTCCCACCCCTGCCGTACCCCTAGGGGTACATCTACCACAGGTTGGGTACCTCTGATATAAGAGTTTGATCATCGCGTTTCCTTATCCGTTTCAAAGAAAATTACATTTTGAATTCGGCCAATTTTGTTTTCAGAATCCGATCAACGTGCTGAAGAAATACTCGACGAAGACCGACGTCTACATGGTGGTATACAGCGTATGCAGCCGGGACTCCTTTCAGTACGCCTGCTCGCTTGCGAATCATATTCGTTCAAGCAACTTGAAGAGCACAAGTGCGAATGAGGTCGCTCCAGTTGTCATGATCGGCAACAAGACAGATCTGGATCACTGCAGGTAAAGCAGCTACTGCTGCTGTACTTTTCTAGCGTTTTGTTTCTGTGGTGGCTCACACAATCTCTTTTACCGATAAAACGTGGACTACAAATAGGACTTAAACATTTTGTACGCATGTCAGCCGGATACCAATTTTGTTTTCAGGCTTTGATCAAAACTATCAGGCGGACGTACAGTGAATTAGACCCAATCTTGAGATGGAGAATTAAAAAAACAGCAAATAACTTGCACTTTGCGTCACTGGCCAATTATATCCAGTTATCCACGGACCTGCATTGGCACTAGTGTTTAATTCGTGCCCTAAAATTTGTAGACTCAGTGTAAGCAAGAAAATTTTTGCGATGCTGTTCTGCTGGTCGTCAAGTGGTTGTGATGCTGCACTTCCTATCCACGTGGTTATCTTAGTGTTACGTTTAATTACTGGATTTGTGTTCATTGTTGTTTATTCCATTCGTTTTTCGTTTATATCCACAGAGAAGTGACGACCTGGGAGGGTGAAGAAATGGCAAATACACTTTCGTCTTGTCATTTCACGGAAACGTCAGCTGCCGAATCTTACCAACAAACGGAAAAAGCTTTTCGTCTTGCCTTTAGCGTCATCACGTTTCAATCAGAGCAGTCAGCCCCAACAACGTTCAAGTGGCGACGGAAGAAGAGTTTCACCCACGTTGCGAACATGATCCGAGACCACGTGCGCAAAACGAGCTCTGTTTCTTCCGATTCCGCCCCGGACACTTCTTCCGGTCAGCTTGTGCGATGGAATTCGTTTTCCGACCGAAACAACAACAGCAATTCTTCCTTTGACGGAAGAAAACGAACCAGGAGAACAGCGACCTCGGCACTGCGCGCAAACTCCTACCTTCACTCTGCCGATCACAAGCGCCCCTCCAAGTGCGTGTCGCTGGAGACTCTCTGCGAGAAAC
>JGI24022J15233_10007757_pt1 | contig 11878 bp, 3 predicted proteins | sample Ectturendosymbi2_FD_15233 | JGI IMG/M metagenome (IMG submission 15233)
CCACTCCCACCAGTCAAGTCACCACTAATTTTCTGCGAGACGTTTTAGGCTATGCTACCGCTGCTCTTCAGAAGTCCTCTTCGTTAGAGCAGAACAAGGGAGGAGCGTCGAATAACGTGACGGTTTCACTATCCTCTGCTCACATCCGGAAAGCAGGTGGTGGTGATTTGCAGAACGGCAGTAACGCAGTTCAGCAAAAACTCAAGCGAACAATCGCATTAACAACAACCTCGGTGCAGATCCATCAAGAAAATGTTGCCGAGTCACAGATCGCCAACGAAGGCTCCGGACTGGTTGATGTGATTGAGGCCAGTGGACAAGCTAACGTACTGGCGTATACGAATTCAAATGGATCGCTTTCGACTGCCGAAACTTTGCCTACGCCAGTTGCAACGACGTCATCTTTTTCTGTGCAAGAGAAACATTTTAACGCAGTCAAAGATGAGTCGTCCGGTTCCGGAGAGGAAAAATTGCTTTTGTCTGCGTATAATGCAGTCGCTAGAGGAAAATGTAACGACTCTGCTGAAACGATTTCTGCCGCTGTTTCCAGTTCTAGCACTGAAGTGAGAACCGAGATGCCGAATCATACTGTTGCTGATGAACTACTTGAAGCCAAACAGGGAACATTCGCGAACACCTCAGAACAGTCGGTGCACTTCACTTTTGCAGGACTCACCACAAACAGACCTGAAACGACAGCAACCTCCATCGACGACGTTGCAACATCACATGACCATGTTATTTCGCAACCCGCACCTACACTATTTCCAACCGTGGAGCCCAGAAAGACGGTTTATTTAACTCTAGTGTCTGTGGTAAGCGTTGCAGTGCAAATTTCCGAAGCAGATGAAGAAAACTTTAGAAAAGCAACGCAGTCGATGCACTCTACGTGCCATGATTCTTTGAAGGCTGCAAATGATTTTCTTAAAGTAAAGCGTTTGGAAACTGTTGCAAATTACACTTCTACCAGCATAGCTGATACCGAAACGAAAGCCGCAGCATTGGCACAGAGAATAAAACAAATTGAAGCTTCCTTCACTTCGTCCAAAAATGCAGGATCAACAGCGGGTGTTGCCGATGCTGCTGCGTCATTTCCAACAAATGATAAAGAGCAAACATTAAGAAACCGGTCCACTCAATCACTTACCGCTGGTCCCTCAACACAGGAACGGATTCAGCAGACTACGTCGACATGGCCTGGTACTGCGCGTTCTACGACCGAACATCCCTCGGACGGCGAAGCCTCTGAAGATTATCGTGGCGATATAATTCATTCTTCTATACAAAGCAATCGCTTGAAAGAACAGACTCACCTCAGTTCATCCGAAAACTTTGCAAATGAACTTGAATCAGAAGCAACATTTGTTTCTGTAGCATTTCCTTCTGGCAAAGTAGGTTTTCAAAGGTCAGACAAAACACAAGCATCTTTAGACAATCACGAGCACCCAGGTATCAACGATAAGGAACATGCTTCTGTGGGAGAAAACATGCATTTAATGATAGATGAAATGCACCAAACTTTCAACGAAGAACCAAGACCAATAGCTGCTTTTGACAATTTGGACGACATTTTTGCTGGAGTTGGTGGACCCATGCTGGAAAAACACGAAGCCCATTGGCCACACGAAAACAACCCACTTTTGCAGGGGGGAATCATCAATGACCCACCACCAGGTGGTATGTACGAATCGTCTGGAGATGATTTATCATATGGTATGGAAGCGTGTGTTTGCTGATTGTCTGATTGGTGTTGCCAAAAAATGTACTGGTTGCAGGCTTTTTTTCTTCTGACCTCAGTCGTATATAGTTGCATGCGAACACAGGGGCGTAACGAGCTTATGGCGCCCGGGGGCAAGAAACAAGTTTGGCGCCACCCAATGTTCGAAACAGGTCTTTCGGAAACAAATGTATTGTATTGAAGAAAATACTTGTGATATTGCTGGGACTCTTTGACGCCCCCCGCAGTCATTCGGCGCCCCGCGCAATGATTTGGTATTCCCATAGTGACTCGGCGCCAGGGGAATTGCGCCCCCCTTGCCCCCCTCGTTACGCCCCTGCGCGTGCACCCAGGCCATTAGTAAAATATTTAAAAACTGTTAAAAAGGGTTTGTAAGTTCTTGTTTCTTTTCGCGCACATGCAACGATGTTCCAGAAAACGTAACGATTGTTGCCAGGACCGGATCATAGGCGTAGCCAAGGGGTCAAAGTGACAATTCCCCCCCAAAATTTCTAGCATGTTTTGTTGTTTTGTGGTTTGAGAGGCAATGTTTTCAACCAAGTACTCTTGCTCGCCTACAGTCTAAATATTTGGCCCCTCCCAAAATTTTGGGCTTGCTGCGCTACTGGCTCCATGATGATGTGTCACGATGGCAGACTTCGGCAAATGTGTTTGTGAGATTCAACAGTCTGATGACATTGGCCCTGTATCTCGTCAGGAAGGCAGCATTGAAACCTTAACGACACCGCGCAGTTCGCTGCACACTTTTTTCTTTACGGTATACAAAAGATAGTTTTCAAAAAGGGGCATTTCAGCATTTGATTGTGGTGCATTTGCCGTTTGGGCTTCTTTCTTTTTATTTTTCCTTCTCTTTTATTGCAAGTTGTAGCGCACCATGAATAAGATAACCGCACAGGAAGAGAAACATTTGGAAACGGAATACTTCTTTCCAATCTTTTATGGTTTCGCTGAGTGAAGTGAGCACGGAGAATATCTTCACGTGTGTTTCTACACGCAACTCTCAAAGCTTTATTTTCCACAAATGATGCTATCGCATATGATTGCAAAGACAGCACTCAAGTTTAACTTTTGATGATTTTTCAAAAATGGTGCAGTTTACGGTGTTGTTTCTTTTTCTTTGAAACAAAAAAATTGTGAATTATTTTTTGCCTGATTTATTGCAATTTTGTTCAGCTTCTTTAGGTCTGTCACTGCTTGAAGCAAAACTGCCTTTTGTGGCTGCTGAGCTGAGTTGAATGATAAAGGGCAGGCGGCGCTAATTCATTCTATTTTTTCACTCGTTCAACAAAAACAACAGAACACGAGCCAAATTATGAGGAAGAAACTTCGACGAGAAACGAACCAACTCAAAGCATCGAAAACTGCGCTGGACTTCCAGTGAAAAGCCTGACTACAGAAACTGGACGATGCTGCACCATAGTGGTAAGACTTTTTGTTTTTCTCTCAGCCTCTGCCAGCAGTTCCACTGCCCTCAGCTAATCTGTGGAAAGGTGGAAACTGTTTCGCAATCGTAAGTGGGTTTGACTGGTCAACTGAAGCTAACGCTTGACCAAGAAGAGGTACAGCGAGTTAACTCACTGTGAGCAATGGTCGACCATTCAATGTCTCGCGTGTCGCGTTTGAAATCTTCGCGAATTTCCAATGGAAAACACATCACCGACTGTTATCAACGCCCCATAATTTTCTAACCTGTTCAGATTAAAACAATTACAAGGAAAACGTTTTGCAACTTGCACCAAATATATTGCAAAGCCGCGACGTATACAACCGAAGAAATCGCAGAAAAAATATAGTTCAGCTGACGTGTCGCAAGGATTAGTCTTTGTTATTTAAACACTCTAGGCTGGCAAAGGTTTTCAGAAAATAAAACGACGTTCCAGATTATCTTTCAGCATTTCAGCTTTTCACCTGTTATTCCGAAATTACTCTCTTGGAAACATTGCTTGAGCAACAACTCTTAGGCATACCACCACGTGGACAGCAACTTTATGTTCGGAATCCAAACACACCGAGGGACAGCAAGACAACCCTCAATTTTTTTTGTTTAACATTATAGCCATAAAAGTAAAAGTCCTCCAAGTAAAGGGTGAAACCAGATTTGGCAGGGAACGTAGTTGGATAACGCAATAGATTTATGGATCGCTGCAGATTTTATATTGAATATAGTAGAGCCGCTATGGTGTCGTTCGACTGTTTACTAAATTAATTCTTATTTCATTCTTTTGCTTTTTGTAAAGCCTTTAGTCGCGCTGTCACATTCATCGGCGTGAAATTGCATTCACGCAACTACTCAAAACGACACCAGCGGGGATATCGCCAGGCCTTAATTTCATTGCGTGACCACTGACTTTGGCGAAGGCCTTGAAGCAAATCTCAATCTTCTGATGCTTCTTACTAATATCTTTCAAAATGGTCAGGCTTGCATTTTGACTGCTGTCCGAAAAACTGCTCATGTAAAATCTGAAAGGAAAACAAAGTGCATCTTTAAATGGCCAAACTTTGAAAAGCCTGGTCTGAGTCAGCACGTTTTTCCTATTATTAAAAAATGTTTAACCACAGACCTATGGTAGCAGCTGCAATAGACCTGCTGGGAGTATTCAACATGCACGTTTCATGCCTTTTGAAACCGGACAAAGATTGCTCCTTCAAATTTTGGCTACAGTATCAGCCGCAAAACTTGTAAATCCGCATGGCATCTTCTGTACTGAAGTCCCTGGATGAATATCATGCAATGGCTTCGGGTCCGCTTACCCTATTGTCAGAAAATACTTGCAGAGCCTAAATGCTCAAAATCTCTGCTCGTTTTCTGACCAAACCTTCATAGTATTTCATTGGCTGACACGTTTTAGAATCAAACTCTTCCGGGCGACCGAGAGGACCGAGAGGATCCGAGCGACCGAGAGAAGAGGATCGAGAGGACCAAGGATTACTACTATTGCATGGAACTTTTGTTTCAAAAACGTTACAATGTGTCACCGGAGTTTGACGTCGAAAATATTATCAATCTGCGGGCATTCACTCTTTCAAGATGCATTTGCCGGAGGCAGACGAAATTGCTCAACGCGGTTTGCTGTTTCAAGCCATTGTGTCGCATGTGGCCAAAGCGTAAGTGATCGAGTGCAACTAAACGTATAAGCAAAGCGCTCAACACTTTCACCAGATTTTTTTAAATACTGTTACGTGCTTTGCATGCTCATTTCACCATGCGCTTAAGTACGGCAAATTTTTATCTTTGTTACATTTTTGGCAGCGTGTAAACGTTTTTGTTCAGCAGAAAATGCTAGATTATAAGTAAAATAATTAGTTAGCGACAAGAATGATGCGACATATTCCCTACCATACAATGAAACACACAAACAAACATTTGTAAAGAAAAGCACGTTACCTAAACTTCAAGATGTCAGAATTGTGCTTGGTCAAGCATTTTACGGATGGATTTTCCGTTTACTTTCTTACCTAAATTGCCATGTTTGATTGAGCGCTTCAGACGCAGTTTTATTGCATGAGGATAGGGAAGCTCCCATATAATGAGAATCTCCCTGAAAATCACATCGGAGTTCTCATCAGCATACCAAATGTTTTCTAGAAAGTGTTTGAAGGATTAATAGCTCATCAGCGGCGTCGCGTTCAAGTCTGACAAGACGTTCATGAATTCCTGCTTTTTGAACTAACGAAAAACAAAAATTAGTAACAACCGTTGCAATTTCACAACGTTTTTGAACAATTCACAAACTTTCGATGGAGATCTCCCGTCGATGGGGGTTCCCCGGGTGGGGAGAGCTTGGTGGGGCGTTGCTTGTGTAGACTGAACAGTAGGAGGTAGCTCCCTAAAATAGTGCCAAACCGAATTACCACACAGCGATAAACGGTACAGGGCCTGCTCAACCAAATTGCTTATCTGCAGATAGCATATAGCTGATGACATGGAGATGGAATAGTTGCTAACGAGAACAAAACATTCGTTTGCTCAATGAAAAAAACGCCACAAGAACAGCGCTTCGCAAACTTTTTCTTTGCGTGACCTCTAACAGTTTTTGGATCAAAATGAACTGCGGTCTCGCCACCAATTGCTACGGAGTCTTTGTGCAAGTTACGAAACAAGTTCTTATGGCTCTATATTGACGTGAAATTTAACGAAACTGTTGTTCGTGATGTACGTTACTGGTTGAAGCACACTTGGTAGTTTAAACAACTTTACAATAGCTCTGTTGACCACTTGAAAACGCCTCATGGCACACTGTTTGAAAACTCTGAAACAAAGTCACCAAAAACTTAAAAGCGTAAATTCATCAAAAAAATGCATTATCAAAAAGATATCTCAGCTCATTTGTAAATCTTTCATTTCCATCAAGGCTTTAATTTTTCTGGCGGAATGGTCTGAGTTTAGTAAGAATTCCTGCTTTTGTATGAGTGTCCGAAGCAAAACTTGCCCTTTGTATAGTCCCGAAAATTTACATAAAAATAGAAATTTTTTTTGCAGACCACTTCCCATATCGAAACTGCTTCAAGTACAAAAGATAAGCGCCGCGTTTGATCTCGTTTGTCGCTGTCAGCTAATTCAGCATTTTCGCACGGTATAAATCTGTTTAGCAGCTTTTTCACCGTTGGTGAAAGTCATTAAACGAACGTAACGAGTACCCGTACTTCTGTTTTGCAAAGTTATAACCAGCTGCAGCACTTTTACACTCGTTTTGACAGCACTCTTCAGATCCCTGTGCGAGGTGTGCCAACCCCACTGTCCAACCTGCTTCAAACCGCTTCTGTCTGGATGAGCAGCAGCACCTGGCGGCTGGTAACAAAAATAGCCGGATTATGTCTTCATTCCCTGACAACTGCAGATTTCAAAAAAACATGCGGCTCATGGGGGAACTCCCAGTTTCCCTACCCAGCTCTTTGACCGCTTATTTATTCCCAGGATTGTTTGCCTACGCTGCTCATCAGCACGCTGCAAGCTACATACTGTTTTCCTGTCGGGAGAAATGCCACCACTCTTGACGAAGTGTCACAAATCTGAATGTGAAGATAGCACCGGCGCCACTGGCCAGCTATGGATGTAAAGTTTTGCCGCTCTTTCAACGGTCCACTCAAAATTACTTCTCTCGGCTGACGGCAGAGATTGTAGACTCTACGCAAACATCTTACACCTGGAAGGCGACAAACGGCTGGCCCAAGGCTTTTAGAGCATGTTTATCAATCGAACCTCCTCCGCGTGTGATGCAATGTGATTGCGCGACCAGCCGCTTTTTTGTACTGCTGCTAAGCTTTCGTTTGTTTGCCAACACTGCAGACGCCAAGTGTATGCTTTTCTTGCGACAGTTTATCGTTTTATTTATCGTCGTATGCTCGAACGTGAATCAGATCAGCAAAAGCCGTACACGCGTCATCGCAATGAATGGACTAAAAAAAGCATACAAAGGTTGGCGCCTGTGTCTGACAAGATTCTAAGATGCGTCCCTCACTGGAGCAAAGAAAGGTTAGATTTACGTGCTTTAAATTCACACAAACAGAAAACAAGCTTGCACCGAATGCCACCTCACTGCTTAGTTTGACCTTACTTGGCTTTAGTCACAAAACATTCTTGTGGCAAAGAATTTCTGTGGTGATAAACAATTTTACAGACATTTTAAGAGTAAAAACAAAAGTTCGAAAAACTCTCCCTGTATACAGTTAAAAGCAAGGACAAAGTCATCACCTTGATGTTCGCTGACAGGCGAAGCAACCACTAGATCAGTGGTTTTCAACCTGGAGGTCACGACCCCCAGAGGGGCTGTAAACTATTTTTGGAGGAGTCGCGAGTGGGTATTTAATGTACACAGCTATATTACAGTTGCTTTATTTGAGTTGTAGATGGGGGTCGTTGGGTTATCGTGGGTTGGTATCATGGGTCGCGGTACAAAAAAGGTTGAAAACCACTGTGCTGGATGGACTGATCGAACAAAGCATGTCGACAGTTCACCGCTTGCAAAAAAGTAACAGCGGCTGACAGTGATCATTATGACGTGCTACCATGCAGGCTTTCGGCTACTTTACGAATAAATGGCTCACCACTGCCCCCAGTGGTAGTTTATTACATGAGTATGCGCCAACCAAAATGCAAGGCGAATTCAAACATGTGGTGAAACTTGTCCCACGGAAGAGCACCAAAAATTGACGCTGCGTCCTGTTCTATCAGTTGTAGGTAGACTCACTGGCCGGGTTATAGCCCATTTTGCGTTTTCAAACGAACGGTTTATCTCAATTGTGCCTTTTTAACTGAAATCTTGTTTCTAAGCGTAATCATAATGATGTGATAAAATTCTAAGTTTCGTTTGTTACATTGCAGTACCGCTTATTTCCAAAGCATGTGGTGTTAGCACCACGATGATACTAGTTTGGCTGATAATTTTCTGAATAGAACCGAGAACTGTGTAAATATTTGACAAAGTCATCAGGTATTTATAAATCCCTAGGAAAGACTCTCATTGATGAGAAAATATAATGATAGACAGGGTTTTTAAGGTGTTTTAGGGACCCAATTCGAATCCCTAGAATTGGAAATCGGGTCCCTAGAATCAGAGAAAATCATCATCGGGTCCCTAGGATAGGAGAAATCGGGTCCCTACAGGTCCATAACGAGTACCTAACATTTTCCTTAAAAAAACTGTGTTAGATCAAATAAACATAGTGTCAAATACACGGAGTATCTTGGTGACCACTCACAGAAGGGGCTCATCGGGTCCATGCGTTGAAGCCGCGCTGGTATAAGCACTGCAAGTTCATCGTTTTATCATGTCTCCAGAGCCTTAAACACCTTATAGGAAGCGAAACCTAAAATTTGGAAATTTTTCTTGTTGTAATTGAGGTTTTGGAATATCTGAAATCAAAAATGTATTTGGCGCAGAAATCTGCATAAGAATAGAACAAAATTGTAATTACAAAGGCACTGGAAAATTCCTTTTCGCTAAAATGCGAATATGCCATCCTAAATCTCGCGAAAAGATTAACAAAATGTGGAGGGACACTCTACAGGACAACGCAAAGGTCTTCGGTGTTCCAATGTCTTTTGCGTATCGGTCGTACAGTAGTAATATTTAACTATTTTCCTCCAATAAGCTCATTCAATATGCAGGGTTTTTTAAGGTGTTTCAGGGACCCTAATCGGGTCCCTAGAATTTTAAACCGGGTCCCTAGAATCAGAGAAATCGGGTCCCTACAGGCCACACAGGGTACCTAACATTTTCCTTGAAAAAAAACTGTAATATATATAGTTCAAAAATGGCTGTGAATGCTGTTGTTAAAATTCAGTCGCTTTTTAAATGGATTTGGGGCACGCGCTGCTTGGTTAGTGCGTGAGAGCGTGCTTCTAAACTCGTTGATTATAGTCCAGGAGAGCCTTAATATTTTTCGACCAATACAGGGTAACACGAACGCTTATTCACTTATTGTAGTGGCACGCCGCGGAAAATTTTGAAAAAATCTTCGTGAACTTAAAAGGTGTACATATTACGTTTCACACGAGAATTGTTTCTAAACTTTTTCCGTCAGCGACCAAGGATTGCCAAATGTGTTGGAACTGCAGATGAATGCGATTACCTTCACTCTGGCTCAAAGATTCTGCTTGAAATGTAGTTGAACGTTTGACATTCATGTTGGTCTAGTCTCAAAAAAGCCGNAAAATACGTAGATAAATTTTGCGCAGATAGATTACGATTTAAATTATCCTTGCGCTGAACGCAACAGAAGATTCACAAGGCACACGGAAACGTCATTCCGAAATACTTCCCGAATTACCGTTTTCCGCCTTATTGGAAATACATGTCAATATGATATTAAAAATAGGCTGCATTTTGAGCTTTTGACTTGTACTTTTTTGACCAGGAGACGGTGTTTGAAGTTGAAAGATGCCAACTTCTGCCAAGTCAGATTAACTAACAGCGTCTAGTCTCAATACTTCATTAATATGAAATACAATAATCTACACAAAAAGTACCAGTGTCTTTAAACAGAGTCTGTGAAGACTCGGAAAAAGGTGACAACGTTGTGAGTTTATTCGAAGTTTAAATGTCGTTGGAGGTAGTTGCAATTACATCTAACAGACCATTTTGATATATAAAAAAAAAAACGAAAAAGGAAGATATACTTTATTCCATATGCACCCCCCCACTCACCAGGATATCACGAGCGGTCAACTGCGCATGCGCCATAAGCCGCGAAGCTACTTCCACGGAGGATGAAACAACGGCGGCGAGTCACTGACGTCACTGACAGTGTTGCTGGAGACGTTTTAAATTCCATTAATGCCGAATGCAAGGCTGGAAAGTACCGTTTTTCAAGTCGTTGTTATGATCTGACGAGGTGTGGAACAATACATACCAGTTGAAAAGGCGCCTTAGTACGCCAAGCCATCACTCAGCCAGTTTTTAGAAGTTTTTATAATTTATTTTCTGTTTACGATTTCCCGAAGTCATGCAGTTATGAATGAAAAGAACAACTTCATAATCGGTCAACACAGCCTGCTTAAAAATGCTTTTTCTTGCTACGACACTTTGCGGCCTGTCGCAATTTGGGGATGGGGCAAGTTAAGCCCCCTCAAGTGGAAAATCGCAAGACTGTATGAACAGGTAAGAAACTCAATTCTTAAGCACCATCAACCTCGACCAGCTTAAAACCCCTACATCCAGCAATGCAAAGTTGACAAGCGGCTTGCCGCCTTTCGAAAATCTGGTAAACACATATTTTTGTGGCACAGCATGGTTGATGTAAATCAGCGTGTGCGCTGAATAATTTTTGTGCAAATTTTACTGGTTGTTCTCACAAACATGCGGTGCTAATCACAGCGATTATTTGTATGACTGTATAGATAGCGAATCATATTTTACAATGACTAAAACCAAATCAGTTTTTAGCCTTAGCTTGTAAAAGCCTTAGCTTGAGACAAAAATTTCTTCTCAGAGCTTTAGGCATACTAGATTCGTAACAGAAAAATCGAAAAATAGCCAATGTATTGCCAATAACATCTTGGCGATGGTCTCATATGCTTGACTGAAGAGCACTTTGGAAATGGGTTTCATTAAGTATGTTAGGTATGCTATAGACTGGTCTCCAGTCATCATGACTGCAAACTTCGAATAGACCAGAAAAAAATTTTGCACAAAAGGAACGTCACTTTACTAGCGATAGCACTGTATGGAAGAGTTAATACTAATCAAATTGAATAACTTACCATTATGAATGCTCATAACCTACCGTTATGAAAACTACTGAATGTTCAAATCACAATCGATTACTGTTGGTCAGTGAATCGACTTAACTCAAGGAAGAAATCCTAAGACTTGGACTGGATTGGTGTTCGTGAGCCTTAAGATTCGATTTAAATTATAAACTTATCGGTGGCGCACATGCATAACATGCTTTGACCTGACGCGCCCTGCACAATGATCCAACTTGAATTGAAGTTGCTGACTCTGATCACAAATAAGTAAAACTTGATTGAATTCACTGGTCATAGCAATCTACAGTATCTTCATTTTTGTAGCGAATCTAATATTGCTGTGTTATAAAAATTTGGCAAGACTTAGGTTTGTTATATTTCTTTACGAAATAAAATCACTACTGACACGCAGGTCGATTTAAGAGAAGAAAAAGTCGATTTTCCAATGCCTGGCTGTGACAGCAATGCTGCGAAAAAATAAGAGCAGGTGAATGCTCTACACCAGTGGTTCTCAAACTTTTTTGTCTCATTTACCCCTTAACAAATTAAAAATTTGATTTTACCCCCAACAATGTTTGGTGTGTCAAATTATTCATAACCAACTTTAGGGTAAAGCTTGTACGAAATTTTGTCAGTATCTGAGATAAAACTTTAATAAAATGCACTTACAAGCAAGCATGAATACTATTAAGAAGTGGTCCGCTGAGGTTGTTGAAATTCTAAAGACAGTTTCATACGAACCGGCATATCACTGAGTCAAGGGGCAAAACGTTAGGAAGAAGGAATATACAGCCAGCCATGTTTAATTTTTCTTCTATTGAAAAATGACAATGTCAACTAGTCCGCCACTCAATGATACTTTTGTGCTTGTTTTCTATGCACATTATCTGACATTCTGGGAATAGTGGTTGAAAGTGATACTCTCATGTCATCTTGGGAACCAATCGAGA
>JGI24022J15233_10007758_pt1 | contig 11877 bp, 5 predicted proteins | sample Ectturendosymbi2_FD_15233 | JGI IMG/M metagenome (IMG submission 15233)
TCTCCATGAAGCAATCCACAAGTCCATGGCGAACAGACGCAACCTTTTGTCTGTATTTATTGACATAGAAAAGGCCTACGACATGACGAACAAAGAGGTTCTATTAGCTATGGCATTTCAGGTTGAATGTTTCACTTCATCCGCTCATTTCTTTCTAATCAAACCTTCCATGTACGCATTGGCTCTACTTTATCCATGACTAAACGCCTAGAAAACGGTACTCCGCAAGGCAGCGTCCTTAGCCCCATACTCTTTTTTTGACATAAACGATCTCCCAAAGCGAATCACCTCTCATGCTGCCTTGTACGCGGCTGACTTTTGCTTCTGGAAATGTGGCTCTGATATAACCCTATTAAACCAACTGTGTCAACGTTCTTTAACAAAAGAGTGCAAATGGTGTGAAGACTGATTACAAACTGTCTAGCACCAAATCTTCTGCTGTCCTGTTTACACGGAAATACACCTATTTCATTGCGTCTGCAGGACGGTACCCGCCCAATACTAAAAAATTAATACAAGTACTTAGGGTTTTAACGTTTCAACGAAACAGTTCTTGAAAGTTGTGGCGAAATGCCGGGCTCTGCTCAATGTTATTAGGATGTTGAAAGGTACGTCCTGGGGTGCAGGTAAACGTCCATTACTTACTGTCTATAGGTCGCTGGTTAGATGTGTAACAGAGTGTAGTATGGAGGCCTATTTTTTCGCGTCTCCCAGTCTATTAAAACCATTACAAAAGATCCAAAATGATGCACTGCGCTTATGTACTGGAGCCCTGGTCAACGCTCCAGTGATTTGCCTTCATCACGCGTGCAGTGAGATGGGTTTGAATATTAAGCACAAGTTCCTGTGCCTGAAGTTTAAAGCCCATCTCTTGTCGTTCAGTGACCATCCAGCCCTGTCGTTAACTGAGGATTACTGGCAGGAACGTTTTCCTGAATCGCCTGGTTTCTGCTCTTTTAATATGTTCACCAAGACTGCGGTTGATCATTCTGTTTTCGCCGCCGCTCCAGTGCGCATCCCGAATATTTCTGCTTGGTCGATACGAAAACCTGTCATCGACCTCACTCTCTTACAGTTTGTCCGTCAGACGGCATCTGCATTCATTGCACCGGTTTTCTCTTCGCATTTGCACAATTTGAATGATCAGTTTGTTAAAATCTATGCAGACGGATCAAAAACCTCTGAACGAGCCGGTTGTGGTTGATACATAGCGGATAGGAAGCTACGATATTCTATTACAACAAACAAATTCTCCTCCTCCATCACCTCTGAACTCTTCGCCATTCTTCACACATTGTACCTGGCATACTCGTTAAAAATTAAGGTAGTTGTTGTCACAGACAGTCTCAGCTCATAACAATCAATCACTAATTGGAACTGGAAAAAGCATAGTTTTGCAAATAAAATTGCTCTCCTCTATTCCACACTCTCAGCATGGGAATACGAGGTCCGTTTCCTTTCGGTTCCGGGCCACCACAACATCCCAGGAAATTAAATATCTGATCATTTGCAAAACTCTCCACGGCGAAACCATTACCCAATCCACCCAAATGTGTTCACTACAAACGGGTATATACCCGATTGAATTTTACTGATATGCTGCCATATCTGTACCTGGACTCTTTCCACGCGTGGGAAATTCAATACCAGACCGATATAAGAGGAAATGCACACAAAGTTATCTTTCCTACCCTGCTGCGGTCCACTCTGTCGACCTCTCCACTATAATCTTTCGTTTGTGCACAGGTCACTGTCACCTAAATCATATGTCACGTGTTGGTCTTCATCCTGACGGGCTCTGCGACCAGTGTGAAATACCAGAAACTGTAGAACACGTTATTGAAGTTTGTACTTAATTCACAGAAACGCGACGACGTCTGAAACACGAAGTCGAAGATCTTGGTATAAATTTTTCCACCCCAGATATCCTACGTAGCACAGCTGCTACGCAGCATGTGGAAGCTTTTGTGCGAGAGTCAGGCATACGCATATAGATTCTCTTTACTCCTGCCCTGTCACTGCAAGTCCTCGCAGTCATACAGTGCCATCCCCCTCATAATAAAGTCAGCACTTTTTATGTTATAATTGGCCAACTCAATGCTTTGAAGCAACACATAAAATCATATTCATTTGTGCAACAGCGTTTTGGCGTTCTAAGCGATTTTGATACGATCTGCGATGAAGATATCAAAATTGCAATTGAAAGACTTGTTAATAGTTATTCAACATATATCTTTCGAATTCTGTTCAGAATTCTGTCAGTTATTTGCTGGTACAAGGAACAGTCAAAAAAATACATCAGAACAGAGTCAAGAGGCATTGCTCAACATATTTTCAAATTGTTGCACACAAATGGAGTTTACTCTGCATTCCCAATTACCGAAGTAATTTTTAGAATGTACTTATCACTAATGTCTGCTAACTGCTCTGGAGAGCGTTCGTTTTCACAGCTTGCTCGAAGTAAGAATGTGCAGCGATTTCCCATGAGTCAGGACCGCCTTGGTGTACTGGCACTTCTTTGCATTGAAAAAAAGCTGCTACATGAAACTGATTTTAGCTCAGTTATCGATGAATTTACTACGATAAAATCAAGAAAAGTTACAATTTAATTTATTAGGCACTACTTATGTAAGTACATCGAGTAACATTTTTAGTTTGAACTTCTAATTACTAAATTTTGCTAAGAAATAAATGTTTACTAATAAAGCTTTTTTGTTTTTATTTACTCTTATCATTAGTTCAGGCCATACTTGAAATATGCCTTGAGGCCAGGAAAGCCTTAATTCGGAACTGATTTGAAGTACAAGATTTTTAAATTGCTATGCTTTTATATTTAATATTGACGATTTCCAGTGCATTAGCAAATATTGGTTGAATCAAAAGCGTTCAATAATTTTTAAAACCTTCTTGAACGTATGATGAAGATATCTGACTTACTCATCGCAGAATTAGCATAGTAACGTGTCTTCAAAAATGTATTACTTAGCAACCAATTTGTTCCAGAAAAAGTAGCCATTATAGCACCACATTGTTTACGGATTTGTACAACTTATACACATCGGCAGTTTTTATGAGAACCAAATGAAACACCTTGTACTCTTCCGTCGCTTATAACCTGGGACAATCGAAGCGAATCGAAACATTGCACTCTGCACACTGCACTGTTGTCGGAGCGCGTTGGATTCAGAAATCCGAATCCAACAAATCATTGAGGCGTGACCGTGAGTGTCGCACCGAGCTGTTTGAGCGTGCATTTTTCGAACCATGTCCAATTCAGCAAATCCAATCCAAAAAGCAAAGCCGATTATAATGAGCTAAAGCGGGAAAGAGGTTTAATTGTATGTGTGCAGTATTCCGTAGCGTTTACTTGCTTGATGCTGAAAGTATCACCGTGGACAGATTAGCCTATTCGCAGTTGCAAAAGTATACTGTAACATCAAGAGATGGCCTTTTAAGACATTTCAATAGGCTGTCTGCGACGCTGTTTTCTTGATCTCATCGCCCAGTATTTCTCTACGATTTTCAATACCGACTGCTATTTTTTCTGTCTACACTAAATTGAATCACGTCTCGGTGATTCCAACAACCTACAAGTATCACGCCTCAGTATTGGAAGCAGCCAGGAACGCCGGAAAGCGGGAGCGTTTCCCCCTGACTTTTCAAAAGGAAGGAAACGGGGTGGAGGCGCCTTTTCATAACAGGATCATGGGCAATTTCATATTTAATTAAGATCGACTTGAAACAAATTTATTGCAGGTATTCGCACACCCAGAAAATTCAGAATGGTTTTCTATAATTTCTGTTATTATTTTTTAAATCAGCGTTTTAGAAACAAGAATAATTGGCAAATATTTTATTTCTGATAGGTTTCCATTGTCCTCAACTCTTTTACTGCCCCCCTGCCCTTTTGCTGTTTCGGCGTCCCTGGAATCAGCTTTCAGCTATTCCGCAGATTTCGCAATACCATCAGCCAATCGTGCGAAGCAAACCGAGTCTTCGCTGTGTGAAATGCGAGCCAACATCGCGTTATCAAGTGAGTTCCAGTTGGTCGGTCAAGGATGACGAATCGCCCACGCGTGAATCCTACGTCAATCCGACAACAGCACAGTGAGGGTGCTGTCAACTGCCCAAAGAGCTTGATTCACTTCTTGCTGGGTAGAAATTTGAAACTCACGTGCCTAGGCATCAGGAGTATGCCTGTTTTAAAAAAATTCTTCCCGTTGTTAGTCCGGGAAAACACAATGAGAGCTAGATTTTACAAAAATACCTGTTCTTATAGTGTGCTTTTTCCAGCAAATGTAGAATGAATAGATGGCTATAAACACACCCAAGCCGATTGCTGCTCCTTTGTAGGGCCTGCACACAGATTTAGTCCATATTAGAGTGTTAATGCTTTCCAAAGCCACAAGAAAAAAACTAATGCACACTTTTTGAAATACCTCGAATATCACATGACAGTCGGGAATTTCGCTTCAATTTCTGTCGAACGTAAGGTTTTTGCACAAGCGGTTGTTTCATTTGTCCTATTACATTAGTTAAGATTAAACCACTCTGTTTCATACATCAACTGGAGCATGCAGCTTACTTTTTCTAAATGTGATAAAAAAACTACGAAACGCTTTACGTTGCTCTCAAGCACTGAACATTTCAATGATGTTGCTGTAGCCCTCGCTGCAAATTCATCAACAGTCGTGTAGCTGCACCGTGTAAATAAAATTTTGTTGAAGCGCTGGCTTAAATGACAAGCATCGCTGCGACAAATATTACCAGTTCGGCGCCGATTTCTCAGTTACCTGTGAAAGTTGGAATGATTTCTATTAAGTGAATCAAGTACGAATGAATGAAAACTTGATTCATGTCGGCTTACTTGAAATAAGATCATCACATAAACTGGAGCTTACACCGAACCTATACTGGCGTTTATTTCGAAATGAAAGAACGTTTCTCAACTGAACTAATTTTCTGCTTGGAATTTGATGGATCGATGCATGCGACTTAACGTGAATGTTCAGGAATTCACCAGAAATCCTTGGGTAAAAGTCCAATTATTATAACAATTTTAGATCTTTTCAGTTTATGTTAACGCTTCTATTAAGAAGCACGGAATTCATGGCGACATGGAAAAAACTGATAGACCCAGCAATGCTTCACGTAGTGTTAATTACACGCAGTTAGAAGAACTGCCTACAACTTTCTGTTTCGGATATGCCAGGACTTCAGTAAACGGTAATTCAAATCAGGCTGTACTGGCGGTAAAACATAAAAACAAGTTAAAAACCTGGCCAACGTTTCGATAGTTGATAGAACTATCTTCGTCAGGGCGAACACGTAATGCTGGGAGATTCAAGCACGGACGTCATAAAATGTGATCACTCCAGGTGGCAACGTACTGATAAGAACTCGGAGGTGGGGAACGTTGATTGAAAGATAATAAGACGTTAAAAAAGCAAATAATGAGAACCTCGCGGTGGACAGCCGAAGAGAAAATGATTTAGATACATAGATTATGTACTGTACATTATGTTAGTATTAACTGGTAAATGTCAGGGAACAAATCTGATTTTTTTCATGTATTATTTCTTCATCACTGTTCATGTGAACAAATGAATAAACCGGCGTGTTTGATAGTTTTTTCGAAGTCCAAAATTTTGCATTTCCAGGAACACTCTATGATCTAAACCAGCTATGCCCAACCCGCGGCCCAGTCGAAGGTTTTGTGCGGTCCAATTTAGGTTTTCGCTCTAATATAAGCAGACTATACATACTGCAAACCTGTCCTTAATTTGGTAATCTTAAATTTGAAATTTTCGAGGCAGGTGGTCCCAGAGTCATTTTATCACATCTGTACTGCATGCTGGCAGGTTTCCATATGTTCACTGACACCTTAGTGCAAAACTTTTTACTAGTTTTCTGATTTCTACCCTTGCTCCATTGGCACATTTATGAGTGGTTAAAAGGTGTCAAACAGTCGTTACCACTGCAGTTAGAATTCGAACATTTCAGTACTTTGGTTTTAACTCATCTTAGTTTGCTAAGATCAAAGCAAGCGATTCAATGTGGGGCCCTCATATCTTATTCAATGTGCGGTCCTGGTTAAGATAGTGACATAATTTTTGGCTCAGTGGGCAATTTCGGATGGACATAGCTGATCTAAACTAAATGGAGCTTTTGTTGGGTTAGGGCACGTTTGTAAAAACTGTTTTTTTTATGTCAGTTTTATGTTCTTTTTAGTGGATTTCTTGGCGTCTTTCGGCTTCTCTTATGTATCGTTTGTTGCAATTACTGCATGGAATGGAATAAAAACGCCTTGTGAAAACAATATTCAGGGGGTGTTTGATAGAAGTGAGAAGGTTGCTCAGCTTTCTAAGAGGTTTTGATGCGACATGTATTTTGTGGGTTGTCAAGCACCGTTTAAATTTTCTCAGTATGCCCTGGAAGATGAGGTAGTATGGCCAAGGGCGTACACAAAAGGTGGTTGGGGTTAAATCCCCGCTTGAGCTGGACATTTTACGAAAACTCTATTACCTTCGCAAGGAGACTAAGTGTTTTCGCATACTTTTTGCTTGTTAATTTGTAGACTTAATGCAAATACCACAGAATGAATTTGCATGCAAATTTCAGGGAACATTGTAAATGGGCCAAAAAGTAATAACTAATCTGGGTTATCGTCTGCATCCAGAAACTATCTCACCACTTTTTGCAGACCTTTCGTCCACTACGCATTGTTCCGCTATAGTTCGCTTCATCCAAAACAATTGTATTTGTTTTGTCCGCTATGGCTGAGCAGCACAAGTGCTAATCGCATTGGATACATTACCAATTTCTGTAACATGATAGAACTGTTGCACGAGTTCAAAAACGGCAGTCGTCAACAAAGAAGCATTCAGGCACTTGATACTGTCTCACCAGAGAAAAAGAAAACTAAAAGTTTGCTAGACTTCTATACATAACAGAGCATCGAAAGTTTTCTTGCGTACTTTATGCGTATTCTCAATTCTTGTGCAGTTTAGCAAGAATCGATCTTGCAACTCGGGGTGTTGGTCAGAACAAGGGCGTACGCATGGGGCGGGGTAGGTTAATTCCCCCTCTTTGAGCTTAGGAAAACTCTATTATCTAGAACTGTTGCACGAGCTCAAAAACGGCAGTCGTCAACAAAGAAGCATTCAGGCACTTGATACTGTCTCACCAGAGAAAAAGAAAACTAAAAGTTTGCTAGACTTCTATACATAACAGAGCATCGAAAGTTCTCCTGCGTTTTTTATGCGCATTCTCAATTCTTGTGTAGTTTAGCAAGAATCGATCTTGCAAACCGGGGTGTTGGTCAAAACAAGGGCGTACGCATGGGGGGTTGGGGTAACTTCCCCCCTTGAGCTTAGGAAAACTTTATTATCCGGGCAAAAGAGATTGTTTTCGCATACTTTTTGCTTGTTAATTTGTCGACTTTGAGCAAATACCACGGAATGAATTTGCATGCAAATTTCAAGGAACATTGTAAATGGACCAAAAAGTAATTGTTCCGACACTTTGCCTGATAGTATTCTTAAAGCGGATAATAAGATAACAAGCAGAAGGAAGTCAAGTAAAGGATAAATTTCACTCCTTTTTTAGGACATTATGATTGACAGCTGGGAAGTTTACGCTTTTACTGTTCATAATGTTAGTCTATTTACGTGATATAAAAAGTGGTCGCAATCCCAGTCGAAACTATGGCCACTTTGGGCCGCATGTTTCTTTAAAGCTGTTTTTTTCTGTTTTTTTAATGCTTGTTGATTTGCTAGCTCAACACTCAGTTTATCCCATTATTGATGGCAATTTACTGCATATATTCACACTATTCACTGCTTTACTTCACAAAGTAACGTTTTGTGCATTTTCTGTGCAGGTTTTAGGCTGTTTTATTGCGTTGTTTCACATTGTCACCTCCCGGCGTTTCATTTTATACATCTTAACTCCCACGTTCACTGTTGCATACTGTCACTCATTTCCTATAGCGTGATGGTCGGTTGGTCGGTTTTGCGCTGCTTGTCTTTGTACGTCACACTGCTCATTGTTTTTTGTTGTTGGTAAATTGCATGCTATGTACCGTTGTTAAAAAACATTGTCCTGAGGAAGTATGGATGGTCGAAACATTGGCTAAATATTAAAAATAATCGCCAAAAAAATACGAACTTATCTGCTTGTAAAATACTGTTGCTGGCCCAAATTTTTGGGAGGGGTCAAGTCAAAGATTTGGCCCCTCCCAAAATTTTGGGCTGGCCACGCCACTCTCGCTAAGGGAGGAATTTTCAAATGGTGAAAGGCTATTCCTTCAAGAAGAAAAATAAGGACTTTCATTAATTATTATTTTAGCAATAGCTGATATTCTAAAAAATTATAACACATTTTAGTTTTCTGGCTTGTGCATATAGTGGAATAACTACACGATAGAATCTAGGTTAAGCACTACTGTCATAAAGGCATATCAAAGGTAGGCGAAGGCCTAAGCATAACTGACGAAAGTTCAAATTAGCTAATCTGTACAAACCAATAGTTGTGTTGAGAAGAGCAGCATCTTGAAGTTTCACTGAAGTTAGGGACAGTGCAGCAAATGTTGTCGCTTGGATCACATTGGTGTTTTGCCACAGACTAACGCTGAACGAAAATATTTGCATTAGCCTTGCAAGCATCCCACACCTTTTAAAAAAGTTTAAACATAGAAGCAGTTGTTGATCCAAACATATACAGCAAGAAGGTAAGGACTCATTCAAAGGAAAAAGATTGTCATGGCAGATTGTATTCTCAACAAAAGGTAGGTTTAGGATACAGAAGTGAGCTCGAAATTTTCTTTCCGGCTTCAACTTTTAATCCAACGTTTGCTTTTTTGTTGGTTCCTTGAATTGTATTTTAACTGTAACCGTAGCTTCTATCTAAACTGTAAGCGTAGATGTTATCTGCTATTTCAGATATAGGCGTAGTCAGGGGGGCACAGGGGGCCATGCCCCCCAAATTTGTAACATACATGGTCAGTTTGTGCTTTGAAAGGCGGCATCCCAAACAAAATACTGTTACTCGCCTAAAATCAAACATTTTGGTCCCCCAAAAAAATTTTAGGTTGGCTATGCCACTGATTTCAAATATAATCCAGATATAATCGCAAAACTAGTGAGTTTTCATTATGTAGGCTGTTTTCAGAAAACGTTTCGAGCAAAAACTCAGTGACCACGAATTTACTGTGTGAAACGCATCACCACATTTCAGCCCAATGATGAAAAATAGCAGCTGAAGTTTTCCACGAAATCCAATCTTTTGTTTCCATTTTATTTAAATTATAAAACTCTCTACAATATTAAAACTAATTTTCAGGCAGTGTTACAACATTCATGAAAGGAACAATTGATTGCAACACTCTTGGTACTATTCTAGATCCTTTTATCTGACGTTTGTAATAAAACTGAACAAAGTGTTCAGCTAATGCTATGGTGGCACTAGTTTCGAAAATTCGTTTCACTCTGTTTCACGATGAAAAACTTGAAACTGTAAAAGTTCCTCTTGAAGCATAAGTTTTTTTTGACGTCCGCAAAAATGTAAATGATAGTTTGTTGCTGTAAGAAGAAAAGCCGTTTAAACAAATTGTTCCACTTCATCTGAGATCATTCTTGGTGCTGCTGCACAGGTGTTCCATGCAATGGTCGTTTTATAATTAACTGAACCAGAACAAATAGTTATTCATCAAAGCGCCAATATCAGTTTTAAATCATTTGCATGTTGGGTTGCTGCTGTTATTCACCGATTTTCAGAAATTTTCAGGAAACTTTAAGCAGAAGACATATGACGCATAACATAACAACATTTTTAATCTCTCAGCACTTATTCCTTGTCTCCGTTAGCCTCACATGGATGCAGTGGAAGTGAAAACGTTTCTCGGTGAAGGATCATCCGCTGTCGCGCATGGAGCGAATAATCTTTCACCGAAATGATTTAGTTTTGACATAAGATAATTTAATCATGACATAGTTTAATCACGTCTCACTTAATCGTAAAAGTCTGCTGCTTTATTGCGCTCGACACTTGTCGTCAAAACCTTCTGCACACATTTAAACCACGTTACGCTGCATGTGCGACCATGACTCACGTAGCAAACTCTCCTTAGGATCTGTATCTTATCCAAGATTTCATACAAAGCTAAAATAATTCATTAGAAAAAACAAAAATTATATGTATCGTAGCTTGCGTTTTCCAACTTTTACTGAGAAAACCTTAATATTTTGACAGATTCTTTTAGGCGGTTCTCGGAGTGTCTATTCTAGAGGTAGTTGACAATAGTAGCCATCGAGTCATTCGAAAGGTTTCCAAAGATTTGAGTAGTTCTCGTAGCTGGTCTTGTTGAACAAATACTTTCGTTTTTCAATGATTAGTCGCGTCGCTGCATTTTATTAATTAATGTTCCTATAAGCTGCTCACTGCATTTATTTCATTTAGCCCAATAAAGCATATTTGTGCTGAACGAATATATATCATCATCAATGTAAAGCGCACTGGGGGGTCGGCAAGACCCGGTGCCCGTCTGTGACGAAATCGTGAGCGGGACCATGCGGAACTAATGCTACATTGGTCCAAAAGTGGCTGGAACGACTGAAATAAGGAACACAATGCGGGTACCTTTGACTACCATAATCCTTACAGGTCGGTGAAATCGTATTGTGGCAAAGCAAGCCCAGATCTCTCACTGAATCAGTGCGATGATACCTACGAGTTGCAATAAATTTGCATGTGCCAAACATTCATTATTTTGTTGAGGGCCGGTCCGTAAAGTAAACCCAGGCTGAAACCGCAGTGCGAAATAGGTTGCCGACCCCTGAATTAACATGCAAAATTTCTGTCAGTACTTTACGCCAATTTGAACAACTTTTGCAAACGTGCTTCTCTTGGCAAATGGATACAAAAGTTAGCATTTGTTTCTGAAGTATTCGCAATTGTGGATAATTTTGCTTTTCGTTATTATTGCTTTTTTAATTTCCATTTAAAGAGCCTAACATTTTATGGTAAAGAAGTAAAAAGTTGTCTTGATGCAAGGTTTGAAACAGTTTGGTGTGTCAAACTCCATACATTGATACGTCAGTTCTAACTAGGTAAGAAGAGATTTGATTTGTTTTAGTAATCTAAAAACATCGGCTGGCAAACTTGTCGTGATGTTAATTGTGTTTGCAGCAAATGCTTATGAGAACTTACCAGAAGATTCTTTTGCAAATCTCAGGACTATGACAGTTAAGATCAATGAACTCAATCCAGTAAACATCCTGACGAAGTAGGTCCTGTTCAAATGGACTAAATATTTTACAGTTTATATCTCCAGCAAAATAGGGTCATGCTGGAGTAGTTTTTCTAACTGCTAAAAAAAAAGACATGTTAAACATTGCTTTATGCTGAATATGCTTCAAGAAGACTTACTTTTGCTTGGATTAATAATTTTTGTTTGCCCAGCAGTTGTATTTTCAATGATTTTTGTTAAGTAAAACTCGATGCATTTACTGCGAAACTCTGGAGACACACGAAAATGAATGTAGCATTGCAGCCGTTATGTAGTACGTTTAATTTCCAAAATGAATAAAAAATAATGTTCCGAATTTCTGTGCATTTCCAGGAATGAAGAACTCTCTTTGGTGTTGGTGGCAATACTCCATTCCTTGGTAGCTCAGTATGAAACTGTATTGTAAAGATGAGCAAAATTCTAAATAACTTTTCTGTAGCAGACTATGCCAAATGATTTTGTTCAAATATCCTGTAACCCACACGACACGTTTGTTTAAATCAGGGGTTCCCAACCTTTTTTGCTGCTCGTACCCCTTTGTCAGGTCAGAGCATTCTTAGTACCCCCCAAAAAATTCTGAGATATATATT
>JGI24022J15233_10007759_pt1 | contig 11877 bp, 3 predicted proteins | sample Ectturendosymbi2_FD_15233 | JGI IMG/M metagenome (IMG submission 15233)
TCAGATTGAGCTAGAGAGCTGTTCAAACCCTCTAAAGACTCGTGAAGGTATGTAGTTTGCAATAAAAAAAACGTTTCAGTTTAGGATGTCTGTTTTTTTATGCTTATATAATGGTAGGATGTTTATGTTATTTTTTGGTGACATCAGCATTTTTGCCCGACCTCCCTTTAAGAATCGCAGGAGCCATTTAAATGACATACATTTTTTTTGAGGTTAGCTGTTTTTTGGTTACATTTCAGGACTTTGAAGGGTATGAATGGGTTTTTAGCGTTCCTGGTTCCAAGTTTAGGGCCAAAAATCATTAAAATTAATTAGAGAAATCCCCCAAAAGTATTGAGAAAAGCCCGTTACCAATTAGCTGTTTTTTGGCCTGACTTTTGAACCAGAAACGCTAGAAACTCAATCCAGGGATCTAAAAACGCGTATTCTCACCTAGAATCCAAAAATACTGCGAGCCAAAAAATTGGCGCGTGGATCAGATGATAACGTCTTATAATTAACCAAAAAACATGCCCCTGTCATGATCCCATTGGGCCAAAAAACCCCAGCCAAATTAAAAATTTTTTTTTTTATTCTAAACTACACAACGCCACTAGTCATTACAGGGTTTGAACAGCTCTCTAGCTTAATCTGCTGCCGAGTTATGGCTAGCCAAAGTTTGCCCTGAAAGGGCAAATTGTTCCTTTTCTGAAAAATTTTGAATTAGGCCAAAAACTGCGTTTTTGACCCATAATTTTGGCTACAGATATGCTAGCAAGTCAATCAAGGGCTCTATAGATGTGGATTTTGACCTAGTTTTCAACTAAACTTTGAGCCAAAAGAATGGGTCAATGGGTTGGGGCCCAGGGCCGCCCAAAATTTCTAAAGCACCCCCACCTGTGGTGGTCCCCCCAGAAAACACCCTACCGAAAACAAAAAGCATTTTTTTTCGATTTCAACTAGAAGGCTTGCTGAATCCGTGGATGGTTTGAACAGCTCTCCAGCTCTAGCGGCTGGCAAGTTATGGCCAAAAGAGTGTCGGCCACTATAGTGGCTTGCGCAGGACGGAAAGGGTTAAATCTTTTTTACGCTTATGCAATATCGTTTAATGCAAACAAGTTCACAGCACCAGTATCGTTGTACGAAATATTTATCGAAATGTCAATACTGAAACTGCCAGTTTACTAATTTAATTGACACTCATGGCATACATGTATAAAATGTTAAAAACCTGTAATAATAATATATGTTTCATGAATCAAAAATATGCTCTATAACCATGTTTACAGACAACAGCCTTCATATTTGATAAAATTTAAATGCAACTTTCACTTTATGCCAGTCTGCACTTTCAAACTTGTGGCATTCGAACATTTATGACTTCTGAATCTGTAAGGGTTAGTGATTTCAGTCCAGTCCATATGTCATTTTTGCAGTTAGTTGACACAGAATCTGTGACCTCACAGGTACTATGATTGATAAGACTATAAATGGTTTTAACTTGTGTCATCATAAGAACCCTTTGCCTTATACACAAATACTATATAGTCCTATTAGAATGAAAACCTATTGGAATGCTAATTAAATACGTCACAGACATCACACAAAGCTCTAAATGATTGATTTTTTTTATTTTAACATGATTGATTTTTTGATTTTGACATGATTTTTTATTTGATTTTTTTGATTTTTAATGCTTCATTTAGATCATGATTTTTATTGCTTGATTAAAATCATGATTTAAATCAAACGATTTAAATCAATAAACCCTCAGTGGGATGCACATGTACAAAGCTTCAAAAGACACTGTTTCACACATTCACCTATCAGCATTTAAGCACTCACAGTTGTATTATACAAGCTTTTATGACTTAGAAATGTGCAGTCGTTTGAAATCATCTCTTAAAGAAATTTTCCCAACTGTGCATAATATCTCAAGTCAAACAACTCTGATGCAACTACTAATATACTCTCATTTATGAGGTGATAATAGGTCTGCTCAGACAGAGAGCAAATTTGAAAATTTTGTTGAGCTACAATGATGTATGTCATGTAACAAGACTCATTGCAATGCATATGACATTGTTGAGTGAGTGGCCATGATGCCAAGAGACTGAGATGTTAATTTAATTTCTAGCAGGAACTACAGTTTAAAGATTCCAATAAATTTCATACGCCCCAAAATTCAATTTAGTCTTTTAAATCCCCAGAGGGCAAAGAACCTTTGGATAGAACACATGTTGTACACATTTACAACGTTACAAAGTTCACATTCAGTCACAGTTGTCCTAACTTCAAACTTTCCTCCATTTGCTGGAAGGCTGAATGTGTCTGAGCACTTTAAACACAGCTCTTGAGATAACCAGTTGTTATTTTTTTAACCAGTTGTTTTCCTTTCACTGCAGTTGAAAGCTAAACAGGATTACCACTGCCTTACGATCTTTATATAATTCCATCCTTAAAAATAGGTTGAAACTAGTTGGATGACTCTACAAAGTGTCGCTAAAGCAATCCATGGCAAACACAACAAGTTGAACATAATGGAACTACAAAGTGCTCGTTCTTGACAGAAGACACCTTTTTGCTTGTGTAGTGTAGTTACAGTTCATACCTAATCTTAAAATTGCTGCTCCATTTCCCCACATATCCATAATCTAACAGAACCCATAATTTTATACAATAGTTTAGTAGCATTGTGTCATCAGCAAACACAACTTTTTTCTTCCAACTATCCATTTCTTAGATTGTTTAAGAAATTTTTCCTTAACATTTGAAGTGATTGGATCAAGTCACCAATAAACAAAATTTTCTGATTTACAAAAAAGCAAAATATATTAAAACTATTTTACTGAAACAAAAGCAGACCTTCATGGTCACAATAGTTGCACAAATAACTTTTCACATTTCATCACACTCTCTTCTTTTAAACATGCCCTGTAGTTAATAATTTATCACTCACGCCAGTTAGCAGAGTTGCTTTTATTCCAACTTTTGTTGACAAAATTAATTTTTAAGGTAACAATCAAGCCAAAAATCATCAGTTGGCAAGTAGTTAATTAGTGTTTCACAGCAAATCTGTAGCTTGGTTACAATAAAATAACCCAATTCAAACCAAGGCACAACATGATGAAAGCCTGCATGGACATTGATCAACTATCTGATCAGCGGCTTAATAAGCACACATCACAAAGAACCAAAAGTCTTGGAGGAAACAACAAATGATAAAGGCTAGTTAGTAAGACTGTGATGCATCAAATTGCTGTACATAAAGAAAGCCCATGAATATGCACAAGAAATTAAATACATCAACCGAAAGCAAGACCAGAAAATCAAGCATAAGCATTAGTAAAACTTACCATCTGTTTTCATAACTAAAGAGCATTCCATACTTCAAAAACTGCAGTTTCTCATCATCTTTTTTCTTGTAATTCTTGACACACGCCTCTTTACAGGTTTCATTTTTCAAAAAGGTAAACTGTAGAAAAACAACATTATAATGTTTATATTACCATAATCATTTAGTCAACTTGCAACATCACGTTCAGGTCACTACTGGATGCTATTAGGTAATATTCATTGGGAGACAGAAAATCAACAGTTTGATTGGAAACAGTTAAAATAAGCCAAATGATCAGCAAAGTTGACTTATCTTCTTTTTCCACCTTTATTACCGACAGTGTGCCAGCATTGTTTAGTCCTGTCACAGCATTTAAAGCCACACTCTAAAGATTGGGTGCTATCGTTACGAATGCGAACTCACTCACGCATTATGCAAACGTTCTTAATCATAAGTGTTTTTTCAGGCATTCATAGGTCTGTTGAGTTGCTAAATACTAGGCGTCAGTTCATTTAAGCCTTCTAGTGAAATCCATTACATGGGAAAGGCATATTTTCTTGTTTTTGATTGTGGCAACTTGTGTTCTGAATTATTTCACTTTAGTCTTGAGTTTGCTTGCTTAGTCTGCTCTCAGTTTAGCCTTTCAAATTTTCACCCATAAGTATTGCTTGCAGCTTTTAGGACTGAAGATGCGTAGTATTACATGAAATCGATTTCCTATTCAAAAATTTCTTGATTGATTCCTTGCTTTACACCCCTTGTGTAGAGTACTCATTCATCTTCCAATGCAAATATCCAACTCAACTTCCAAACCATTTTGATGACTATTTTATTCCAGTCAGCTCAGTTCATCCTTACCCAACAAGACTATCCACTTCTAACAACATGCTTTTACCAAGAGTCAACTCTTCTTCAGGAAAATGTTCCTTACATATATTGACCCAAAAGTATGGTCTACAATGCCAGACTGTATTAAATCTTCTACCACTTTTACCTTCAAATGGAAACTTAAAAAACACTACCTACATGGAAAAATATACATAATTATATATTTCAGCAATATTTCATGTATCAAGAAATAAACGCTGAGAATTTCACTACTTTGACTAATGTAATGTTGTCTGTTTTTATATATATTTACTTTTTTGGGTCATTCCATATCAAGTGATCCAAACCATGCAACCTACCCTCTCAGATTTTGATAATTTGACAGGCTTATAGAACTTTTTCTGCTGATCAAAAAGAACTAATTTTTTTGAAAATCTGACAACTATAGCCAAAGTTACAAGGATTTGAAGTTTGCCTATTTTTGTACTCACTCAAGATTAACAGCATGATGAATTTCTTGTGATCAACTTTGAAGTCCCGTAAGTCTACCTCTACATGGTTTTAGACAATCAATGTTTTGAATATTGTTGAGCATAATACACTTGAGCTAATTCCCAGATGCTGACACCTGAGGTTATGTTGGTTGATGTTTGAACCAAGTTTGATTAACAGCACCTCTTATGATCACTCATGTGTGATTTCTTTTTCAACAGCCAATATCTGGAGGAGCTCTGTAGGTAGGATGATGTGTGATACCTCATCTGAAAGGTCCATTCAAGGACAATTCAAAGCATGAATAAAATTGCTGGGTTATTGAGTGTTTGCAGGAAAAAAATGCATGCTAATTCAAATATATGAATCTTATCAAAATTATTTGTCAAAATTGCTGATTCCTTATTCATTTTGTACTCACTAGCAGGCCGTACCAATTTTAGGCAAATGTCTCACATCTTGACGTAAGTTGGTCAAAAGTTGCAGTTGGACTCATCATTCACAAAAATGACAAACAAAATTGAATCAATTGTTGTTTGACGCCTCTTCTATAAGCGTTTCCATGGAAACAACCCAAAATATAAAATAATGCAAGATCTCAACAACTGAAAGAGCTAGAACAATTTTTTTTAATGAACCAGAACTAACATGTTCCTATATGCATTTAATACATTTGACTTGCTTATTTTATATATTTTGTGAGATATTTAAGATTTCTTGATTTTTTGATGATTTTAGGCCTAAGATTGATTTTTGATGCTTACTGGTACTTTTATGAAACTTAAGTAGGGAATTTAGAAAAGAAACTTGTTCAACATTGTAATCCACAGTGCAACGATCGGCCAGAAGCTTAATGAGTGCATTTTGAAGCACACTGCTATAAAGTTTTTTTGTTATAAATCAACAAAAGATATCCTGAAGAAAATGTTTACATTAAGCAACGTTACGCATAGGAATTATTATCACTCAAGCTGATTACTTTATCACTCACATAACAAACCAAAAAAACAAATGCCAAAATCATACAAAATGAGATACCATTTCCAGGTTTTAGTTGCAACAGTTGATCTGAATAAATATCTAAACAAAAGCATTACAGACTAATCAGCACAGTGGGATAGTATGTGAAAAACACAAGGGCTTAACCTTGGGAAAAGCAAAATATAACAGCAGTACATTTTCAGAAGGTTGTCACATGTATAGTTAATAAAAATAATTTTTAGGTTTCTCTCATCTCTTTTTAGCTATAGTTTCAGAGAAAATCCAAGTGCTTCCTAACACTTTGAAGATTTTGCTTTGTCACAAATGTAGCAGTTTCATATAGTGTTTGCTACAGCATACTGGCAATGCTCCTTAAACATTCTTGCTGCTTTCTGCTTCTTCAAACCTTTTCTGTGTTAAAAACTTTTAGCAGATTAAGGGCATGTTCTGAAGAATCATTGGCAGCATTTAGGTTCTCCAAAAAAATATGAGCAGTAATATAACCACTATTTTGTTGTCAAGACTTTGGGTCTGCTTTCAAAAAGCCATGGTCTGCATTGAGGAGCTGAAATAGTGTCCAGCAATTTTTCCAACAAGATCAACAAGTGAAACATTGTCAATCAGAAGAGGCATCTGTTGCAGAACAATTTTATTGCTTTGATTGGGGTGATGCAAAGTGTCTTTAGCCATTGCTCACTTTTCACCCAGGGGAATAGAGTCACTAATAAATGACAAGGAGACTAAGCTTGTGACAAGTACGCTCATCCACAACAGATAATGCACTTGTTTCATAGGGGGTAGGCGTACAGTTTCATCTGTATGTTCAAATGCTTGTCCATGATATGTCCCTGTAATTGTTGTTAAGCATTGTATTGTTAGTGTTACAAGATTTTAATAATCAGACTCTTGTAAAATATTCGATTGATATCCTTTTTATTCTGCTTGTACCTAAATTTGAATTTCATATGCCTGTCCTCTGCTTGTTTTTGTCACTTGTTTTTCGTACTATTTGAAAAAACTTTTAGTCTTTTGGGAAAAACTATGGAGTTGCGTCCAAAATAATTTGATATGGTGCATTATATTATATTTCTTGTATTCTCAGCCATGGTATTGTTTGAATCTTGCTTTATTGGATAGATATTTCACCTTAAGATTCCATTTGAAGGTAAAGTGGCAGAAGACTTGATTAATGTTAGTATTGAAGGCTACGCCTTTTTGCTTGTGAACACCTTTTAAGTGCCAGTACCACAGCAGCAACAGTAGCAGCTCCTATTTTTGTTACGACGGCTAACCGTTACAGATACCAGCTTGTTTATACCAAGCAACCATGATAGACGCAGGTAGCACATCGAACTTCGCTCGAATAGCAACCGACGCAACCAAGCATAAACATTATTGCGAGTGTAAACACTTCCCATGCTAAGCTTGGCTTGACTCAGCCTTGTTTGGCCCTAGTGTAAACCAGCCTTCAATTTATGTCTGGAGCAGCAGCAGGCCCAGGAGGTTGAAAAAGACCTCACACTTATCTTCAATTTTGATAATTAAGATGGTTCTATACAAAACTGTTTTCTTCTCAGGTAGCCTGCGGAAAGCACTTTGTCAATGTTTTGAGTCATTTTCACCATTTGGCCAAAGTATCATAATTTAGATCTCCCTGCATAGGTTAGCACGACATTCACTGTTTATACATTTTACACTTACACATTTAAGTATGCAGCAATCGCAGAATTGCATGATTTCCTCTGTCTCTAATTTTTGTAACAGCATCGTGGTTATATCCATGCTTCATGTTCATACCAAATTCCGAGGTTTTTAATCAGACCTGGGTTGTTTCCCTGTGGCATTATCCACTGCTACCAGGTATACCGCTAGGCGTTCTCAGCCAGTAGGCTAAAGCAGAATACATGCTACAGATTTTGCTGCCTGCACACTAAACGATAGCAAACATATCATAGCATTTCCAAAATAGTTTAGGCTGCATACCACTGCAACAAGCCTGGACCTACCACTGTCATCTAGTTGAAGAAAGTTTTACTTTAATGGAAGCATTTTTGATACCATAAAAGCAGATAACACTGGCATCAAACAATCAAACTTTATCAACATTTCATGTACTTACATCAACGTTTGCAATAATATCTTTCACCTTTTAGTCTATGCTACTTGCTGCATATACATTAACACATTGAGAACCGGCGTATGATATATTTGTACTTAAAAACATCAGCGAAATACTACCACCTAATGGTTGGCGCCCAGGCCAGGCAAAGTGGGCCAAGGTGGCCTAAAAGTTCTCCACTTATGACGTCACTCACAAAAAACCTGCATCCCCCAAGCAAAAAATTTTTTTTCGAGTGCAGACTAGAAGACTTGCCACGTCTTTTAAGACTTTTACCAGGTCTGTAAAGCATACCGGACTGGAGAAATTCCCGAGCAAAGCCACGTGTGTTTAGGCGTTTTTTTTCCGAAAATCCCCGAAACTTAACGGACGCCAAAGAGTTTAGGTGTTTCAAGGTTTTTAAGGTTCAGGGTTTTTTAAGCAGGGCTAACCCGGTTCGGGTCCCTAGAATCAGAAAATTATCATCGGACCCCTAGAATTAGAGAAATTGGGTCCCTACCAAGTACCTAACATTTTCCTTAAGAAACCTGCTTGGAGTACTGTAATTAAAAAAATAACTGAATTGAGAACACCTGAAAATACAGCCAATAGCAACTAACCATGTTTAAGAGCCAAACATCAAAAAACAATTGATGAAAAACACTCAAAACACAAATAACAAAAAATACCTGATAGTTTGATGGCCGGATTCTTTCTCCAAAGAGAACTTGACCTAAATTTTCTGTTGGTGATTTATGATTTCCACCTTCTGGTTCACAGAAGTCAAATGCAGAGTATTCATATGGTATAATGGATTCACTGGAAACTAACCGATTCACGAAGACAGGAATTTCTGACTGCAAAACAAAGTCAAAGTAAGGTAAGACAAAAGCTTATGCACAATAGAACATCTAAGACTTACTGAATCACAGCCACCTTGTTTCCACAACAAACTAAGACAGACTAAGGTAAGTTGTTCATGAAAATATGAAAGGACATGCAGGACTGCTATACTAACACTGGAAAATGTTGTCATAAAACACTTGTGAATTGGAAATCCAGGTTAACCAATGTTTTGAAGGTAATCAAGAATATTAAAGCAACCAGTTTTTCGAAAAAACAAGAAGGAAAACTTTTGAATGGTCACTAACTTAGACTGTGAGAATCTGTGGACAGCCCATATTTGCAAGTAATTGTGAGAAAAAGCTAAGCTAAAAAATTTAGTGTCAATAAATGGAAATATCTTGTGCAGAAATTATATTTATGCAGGATAGCTGCCTGGTTCAGGAGCAAGTTATCTGCAAATGCTTTCGTACTAGAAAAAATATCTTAATAAAAATGTTCGCTTATATTGAATATTTAATATCATTCAATGGATAATAAATAAGTCTTACGTTTTAACGGAACGTTTTAACGGAATGCTTCATGGTTACATTTTGTTGCTTTTTATCAAAAAGAATAAAACTTTTTAAGTATGAAGTTCCATGTATCTATTGTTCCATTCAATGGTTTTGACTAATGTAACCTAATATGTAAACTTGTTGAAATATAGTAATACAATCTACAGACCATTACAAGTTCCACCTTTGTGGTTTCATTAAAGGTGCAAAGAAGAGAGTCACAGCTGTTTCTACTGACTCTAGTAACTGTTGATTGATCCTGCTTGCACAAACGGGGCATGGCCCCCCTGTGAGTGCAGCGCAGAAGGACAAACCATCGACCATGCCATCATCTAACATCGTCAAATCCATCGTTCCCTGTGGACTGCACAGCCTGACAGTTCTGGATGCCACAGTTGAGTGGCTGCTCTACACCTGCCCCAAGATCTAAGGTGGCCAAGCAGTGGCTTGAAAGAACTGGCTCATACGACAAACAAGTTGATTAATCTACCAACTGTTGTTAATTATGAAATACTGTTTAGGTATCATGCACACAACCAGTCTGACCATGACTGTGATATATAGATATTGTGCATGCAATGCTTTGTGATGCCAACAGCAGATTGTACTGTTAATACACCATGACTGAGGCTGATGAAAACTGTAGGCAACCTTCAATTACCCATTGCACAAAATCAAATGTGCATGAAATTATGGTGATACATCCAACGCAATCATGAAATATCTAAGAGCAAAAGTCAAGACAAAGAACGCACATTCTAAATGTGTTTCTACAACAAGTTTACCATTTTCAATCACTTGTTTTGCAGTTGATAATGATTGTATGCTGTGGAGGATTGAAGCCATTAGATACAATTTTGTAACCTCTATAATTTTGCTTAAATAAGGGTAATATTATCCAGAAATGTATGTCGATAAAATATGGATGTCTAGATGTATCTCAAAATCAAACTTAAGAACAATAACTGAATTAGCAAATGAAAACATTCCACTCCAGCTATAATAAAATGTCAATAATTTTGTGAAAATGTCTTATAAATTGTTTCAACATCTGCTCCACCAGTTTACAGCATGATACATGAATGGACATTAATCATGTTAGAATTGCCTTATAATGTCACTTCAAGAGAACAGAGAAAAAGTGTCATTATAGGCAGGTTTTTTAGGGCATTTTAGGGACCCGATTTGGGTCCTTAGAATCAGAGAAAATTATCATCGGCCCCTAAAATCAGAGAAAATCAGGTCCCTAGAATCAGAGAAATCGGGTCCCTACAGATCCATACCAGGTACCTAATATTTTCCATAAAAAAAACTGTTATAGGTGAATTGTTTTTATAGATAAACATTCTGCTCTTTGATAATTTTAAGTTATATAATTATTTATTTTGTTTATGTGGCCTACATACTGAAGGAAAAAAAACACTGTAATGTCTTCCCACTGTCGTTTGAATAATGCAAAAATATCAGTATCAGCATCAGCATTGAAAAATGAAAAACAGTATCAGCCCAAAAAAGCCTTGTCAGTCAAGCTCTACCACCAACATCCAGTTCCCATTCAATGCATTCTAACATACTGTATTTTTCGGGCCATAAGATGCACTTTCGATTTTTGAATGCGAGCTTTTCTTTTTCATACATAAGGTGCACCAGATTACAGGGTGCAAAATGGCAGATTACATATGAGGGAGCTTAATCTCCCACACACGCCTAATCCTCTAGACAAAAACTAAAAGCTATGCACATTCGGTGTGAGCCAATGCAGTCAGGAGCCTTGGAAAGTAATACATATAGTTTTGTGTGCAGTAGCCTTGCGGAGTAATATGATCTGTGCTTCAACATCAAGTTATGTGTTAGCTGCTCACGTAACCACATGCACTGCTAATTGCAACCAGTGTTCCCTCTAAGCCGAAAAAAACAGCACTTTCGGCACTTTTTTGGATGCCAGCCGACAAAAATTTTGAAAATCGGCACTGGCTAATTTGGAGACAATTTCGTCCACAGGAGAAAATTTCACAAAACAAAATTTGGTCATTTTTTCAAAAATTTACACTACATATTTTCACAATTTAAGCCGTTCTCAGGTCACAGCATGGATATACTCAGTGAGCGGTGAAAAAAAGTTCAGACGCAGTTTAGAAATTCTCCGCTTGCAAGTTTGTAGTGAAAAACTTCTGGGCACAATTCCACGATTGATGTGCCCAAAACTGGAAGCTGTTTGCTGATAAGTTCAGACGCATTTTGGAAGTTTTCGGCTGATGAGGTTTATGAAGAAAGTTTTGGGCACATTTTCACAATTTATGCGTCCAAAAATGAAGCTGTTTCATGCAAAGTTCAGACGCATTTCGGAAGTTTTCACCTTGCGAGGTATGTAACAAAAGTTCTTGGCACATTATCACGATTTTTGCTTCCACAAACGAATGTTTGCCATGAAGTTCAGACGGATTTTGGAAGTTTTCTCCATGCAAACTTTATACAAAAGTTACAGGCACATTTTCTCGATTTTTGCATCCAAAAACGAAGCTGTTTGCTGTTGAGTTCAGACGCATTTTGGAAATTGTGGCTTTGTCTGGTTTATGAAGAAAGTTCTGGGCACAATTTCACGATTGATGTGTCCAAAAACGAAGCTGTTTGCTGTTGAGTTCAGATGCATGTTGGAAGTTCTCTGCCTGCAGGGTCAAATCATTATAATCCAACAAGGGGTGTAACCCAATGTCACAAAAATGCCTCATTTTTTTATATAAGGTGCACCCACATGTAAAATG
>JGI24022J15233_10007760_pt1 | contig 11877 bp, 5 predicted proteins | sample Ectturendosymbi2_FD_15233 | JGI IMG/M metagenome (IMG submission 15233)
ACGCGTAGAGACAAACATACCAAAAAACTCGAAAGCAATAATTATGCTGGCACTTTGCCCTGGAAGGTGTTAATTGCATCACAAGGGTATTGAAAATTAGAAAATGATCAAACAATATTTTCCACGTCACAGCGGGAAACGTGAAGTAAGTTCGTAGTGAGTCAATGACCAGAATTCTCATCCATTCAATTTTTTGAAAGAAACGCGGCTATATCGCGGTAACGCAATTTTAGAAATACTGTACAAACAGTAGGTTAAACAAAAATTATTAGAGACAGCAGAATGTTGGTCGTTAAAAGCATCTGGATTCGTGCTGAGCTGAACTTCTGTCCAAAAATCGTTGCTGGCAGGCAGGAATGTATTGCTAAAAAAAGAGGTGTGGGAATGTCGTTCCCACACCAAATATAAAGAAAGATTGATTCGCCTACAAGATTTTCCACNCTGAACCTTCCTGTTTGACTTTACTGCTACGGGTGCTATACACGACANAACTTGTCATTTATTCATTTGTGCTGTTTCAGACGCTACATGCAGAAATTGAAATGAAAAATGTAAATCTTCATGTAACNTTACTAGTGCAAAAAGTTATGGGAACGTCGTTCCCACCCCACTACACCCCTGCTGGCAGGTCTGATGCTAATCAGCAGTCATCTTTAGCATAGCCTACAGCTAATCTAGCGCGCTTCATTGTAAGCTTACCTGACATGTAGGCTACGTTTTACGGTTAGGTTTGCTGTTTGGGAAATTACGCTGTCACTGAGCGTTCTAATCTAACGTGTAGTTAACTGCATTGTACGTTCGTTGTAGCGTAATTTTAATGCCTTCGCTTACAGTAATAATATGAGCTGCACTCATTCATAAAAGCTTGTAGGAAACAATAGTATGATCTGCAGCTTATTCAACTTATGTCCACAGTCTGCTCAGTCCCGTCGCCACGGGGGGTGGCTTTGGTGGACTTAGGCCCAAAACAAAGCTCCAAGCCCCCCAAACTGAAACGTGAAACTTTATAAATCAAGTGGAGTTTTTGTCAATTTTTAGAATATCAAGCACCCCCGCACAAACGCAAATCTCCCCTACTGAAGCGATTTTTGGAATATCAAGCCCCCCCGCACAAACGAAAATCTACCCTATTGAAGCGACAGTTCTGAGTCTGCTGTTTATTCATGTTTTGTCCACAAGAAGCCCAATCTTACCCAAATGAAACAAGAATTTGAATACTTACGTGCGCAGCGGCATGGCCATTTTAGGTGGGTCAAAATGTTTGATTTTAGGCGAGCAACAGTATTTCGTTTGAGATACTGCCTTTTAAAGCGCAAAATGACTAGATAGGTCTATTCTAAAAAATTTGGAAAGGCCAAGGCCCCCCCTGGCTACGCCTATGTACGTGACGTCTATATAAGGTATGTGTAATGTAGGCCTAAATACTTCATGTAAACACTTACGTATTTTTATGACATTGGGACCATATTTTTTATACGAAAATGTGTTTATTAGAACTTTAATTTATAGTGAAATGAACACATTCGGACTGCCCAAATTGAGCAAAATAAGCTTTGCATGTAATATTTTGTCCTTATCCCTGTGCAAGAATGGTTTATTTAAAGGCTATCCAAAAAATTCACCCCAATGGACGTTTCTGTGTCGGAAACCATCGATCAAAAAACATATCTGAAAAAATTTGGGGGGAGGCTTCAGCCCCGTTAGCCCCCCCTGGATCCGCCTATGGCATAGCATGGATTTGGTTCGCGTAGAAATGTAATTGGTTTTGCTGTAACGTTGGTTGTCACGTATTCAGAAACAGACAGCGTAACATTTAATGATGCGAGTGTATATAGGCATGCCACACTTTTGTGATTGAAAACCAGGACGCTTCAGAACAACGAGACTTAGAAGGATAACAACCAAGGTCCGGTACAAAATAAATCCTTTGAATAAACTATAATTGCAAAAAGAACACCATCTCCTACTAGCCAACTTTACTAAATTAGCCAATGCGCTAACAATCAACCCATTACTGGACCAGTTACCCACTACACTGACGTATCAGTTACCTTTTGTATCTGAAACAACAAAACAAGATCACACAGCATTCTTCAGCAAGTTGGTTAAACAGACTAATCATAGCATGCCAATATTCGTGTGGGGCTATGCTGCCTGACTGAATGCCTAACCGGGACTGTTTGGTTGACCAATCGGGACGCTGGGACAAAGCCTTTAAACCGGGTCTGTCCCAGCGGTTAAAACAGGACATCTGGTAAACCTAAGTGTATATAATTTTAGAAAGTTACATTTTCAGGCAAATGTCTGCAAAGCTTTTTNCGAAGACAAAAGCAGCACTATTGTGGAGACATAGTTTTAGGATGGGCAGTTTTGCAAAAGCCTGGCATCAACCATTAATAAATAGGATTTCAATCAAAACGTTGGGGAACTATTTATCTAGCTATATGTTGACCTATAGCTCAAAACATAAGGACTTGACGAGGAATCTAAGATAAAATATAGTGACCAACAAATCCAAAATATATTTTTTCGTGACCCTTACACTTTGTGCTTGTGCTGAATGCATTGGTTCGTAAGTCATCTGATTTACTTGAGTTTAACCAATAATATCATGCAGCAATCTTTTCATCCAAGTGCGAAACTTTTGCTTTACAAGTAGGCCCGTAGTCAAGGGGATCATTCGGGGGCAGTGGTCCCCAATTTTTTGTAGCCCCAAAATTTTATTGTGCCCAGAAAAATTTTTTTTAAACATATAGTAAAAACTAGAATCTTTTTCCCGTAAAAATGTACTTCCCTCCAAAACTTAATACCTGATCACACCTAGTATTGCTGGACATTCTTTTCGAGTTAATCAAGTTAAACTTGTACATTTTTACCAATTCACCGTTGTGTGTTTTTTATTTCTGTTTAATCTCAAATATTATTTCGTGTCGTTATGCAAGTAGAACTCTTAGAATTAAGCCTTTCACATTAATTTCATCCATTAAAATCTGATGTTCAACCTGTAAATTTTTTTGCGAAAAGACAGCTACGTTGCATCACATAAAAAAGTCACAAGACATAGTCACCAAACGATCAGGTATGCAGAAATTGCATTGTGGGCTAGATAGGTATGTATGCAGGGGCCAACAAGGGGAGATTGAAAGGATGCATCCACCACCTGATAAGAGGATGTCAATGGAGATTTTGGTAGGGGTGGGGCTGCAGGCATATGCGCAGTAGCATTGAAAAGATTTGTAGCTTTTACAAAGAGTGGAAATGTTTAAGAAAAATATTTATCGTCTTTGTAATGTTAAGCAAGTTGAAAAAGACTTCAAATCGCGCTGTAAACCACACATCTTATAAAATGAATGAAATCTGATGTTTTCTACTATGAGAGTAATATATACGTGCGAACAATGCAATTCAGCATTTGTGTACTCTAACTGACAGCTCTGATAAAACCCAACTGATGTATTAGCGTGATTAGTCTTGCTTTTAAAACTTCTCTATGAACAAGATTGGAAATCTGTACTTATAAAACTTTACTTCTGCATCGACCCGATTACTTCATTGATTTCACACTAACCTGTACCCCCTCATATTTTGCAACAAAATTGCGCCCATGGTGATGATATAAAATGCTAACGTTGACTGTGCAGGGATCTCTGTGAAAATTATATTGCATTGTGTATTTGTCTGAATCTTTTTACGTTTAGAGTTAGTGCGTCTTTCGCTTATGACAAGACAGTCATAAATCAACGCAAGGTTGAAGTCAATTTTTGAGGGTCAGTCGGAGGAAAGTTCAGTGTGAATGTTAAAACGAACGACTTAGTTGGGAATATTCTGCAAAATAAGTTTTGCGCCTGCTGTTACACCTTACTGCGAGGTACATCCCTAAAGACGATCGGACACACACCTATCTGCGGCGCTGCTATGCTACTTTGTGGGCAACTGGTGCCGAAACCTTACTGCTGTTTACTGCATTGAATAGTCCTCACTCTACCCACGTTGCACTTGGGAATTACACTCGTATTAGCAGATGCATAACATTGTTATGGTTAGCCCTACACCACAATCACCAAATGTCCATAAGCTACTCAAAAAGGTATTAGTCAGCAGAGGCGTAACGAGGGGGGGAAAGGGGGGACATCTGCCCCCGGGCGCAGCACTTTGGGGGCCCCAAATTGAGGTCTGAATGTTACGTACTAAGTACGAAATGTCAAATGTCAGCGGATGCTAATAATTGCAATTTACCAAATGTCGCATGTCATTGCGAAATCTTATCAAGATCACCAAGGTTCGCAAAGCGAGCAATTATGAACCAAAGTAACGTTTCAAGGCGGTGTTTCTGTCTCCAGCAATGAGCACCCACTTGTGGTTCCACTCACGGGTGCGTCACAACGTTTTCAGAAAGCCAGGGTTGCGACTTTCCGACTTCCCTATCATTTTATACTTGTGTCACAATGGGAAGGGAAGCGTTCACAGTGCATACATTTGCTGTATTGCGCATGCTTTTAGAGCAGCGATAAAACTTACACAGTGTTGTTACCAGGGATGTGCAGAGGGGGCATGAACGAGACGACAGCCCTGGACATCCAAGGCAGTGGGTCATCCAAGGAGTGAAATTACGAAAAGTGCATTTTATCAAAATCTTGTAACTAGACCAGGGGTGAAAAATTTTGTGTGAATGTTAGTAGCGCGCAGCAATTTTTTGTAGCGCGCGCATATAAGCTTTTCCGTACAGCATTGATAGTGTAAAAAAAACATTCGCATACTCCTAGTTTTTCGTCACGCGGCGCGAGTGCGTGACCGCATTTTTGCACCCCTGAACTAGACGCTGCTTATTGGCTACTAAAGCGTGCTTCATGGATCTGATGGGAACTTGCCTGAGGGAGCATGCAAATGTATGCTAAGCGACCTGAGAGAGAGAGGAAGCACTGGCATCGTTACCTTCATCTGTTTTTACTGAACAAAACCCTTAGCAATTTGTTTATAGTTCAGAAAAATATAAAGGGCGGTAATGCATCAAATTGCATGGTTGCACTACTTTTTTCAGATACTATTTCTAAGAGAAATAATAGACAATTCTATCTCCTAACATGCCGTAAGTGCTATCTTCTTTTGGTGGACCTACCTGATATGTAGTTGGTAGTCGGATGAATAAACGCAATATCCAATTCCTCGATGCATGGCTTACCTATGAGTGGAAGAAATTTGCTTGTAAACAGATGTCTCAACCCACAGCAAAAAAATATTACGAATACCCTAACACATAAAAACAAAAAATACTCGTTGAATTCATTTTAATTCAATTTTTCAAGGCTTGTTTATTTATTCAAAACTAGTTTTTACTTATTTCAAATGCCTGTATTTTTCACATTCCTCAATACCAGAATTTGGTTGGGGGGCATGCGATCAAGCGGTTGCCCCGGGAATCACCAGATCTATCTGCATGCCCCTGGTTGTTACGACTACATATCTGATGTTCAGGAACTTGTTGAGCTTTTATGGTTTGAATAACTTCATGTTGATATAGATTTGGTGTGGTTCTGAAGGAAGTTATGATTTTTGTTTGTGGTATTATTAAATAAATGCTGAATACTTTTGCAAAATTCTAACTGCAGCTGTGTAACAACGTTGAGTATATTAGTAATGGTGATTTTTCAGTTACTGCTACATGTGCTTTAGAGTATATAACCCTGGCCTAGAAACTGAGCATTTCCATGGACATGATTGCCGAAATTCAGGTCACACAAATGGCAACCTGGAACTTCGAACGGAGCGTCACTGCTCTTAGATATTTCTTAGATTAGTGGATGTGACACATTTCACTTATAGCAGTTTTTTGAAGGAACATTCGAAAAATGTACAGTAAAAGCAGAAAAAATTTTCTTTGAAGCTAAATAGTTACAGGTAAAGCATTAAATCGCAGAATTTCGTTTATTTTCTGTCAACTTTTCAGGGTGTTATATCCAAGAAAATGCTTCGGGATTTTGCAATTTTATATTTGTCTAGCAGTTTTGTATAAAATCATTTGCCCTTAGTTTTTCACATGCATTCTTCTGTCCGTTCTTCTCTTTTATGCATTTGTCACTCGTGAGTCTCCGTCAGTCAGCCCTTTATGATGTTTTATTACTCAAAACTCTGAGAGTGCATGCTCTAGAAATTACTAGCCCCTACAGCTCGCAACAGCGGTGATTGTAACCAGTGGCGTAACGAAGGGGGCGGGCAAGGGGGGACATCTGCCCCCGGGCGCAGCACTTTGGGGGCGCCAAATTGAGGTCGGAATGTTACGTACTAACTACGAAATGACAAATGTCAGCGGATGCTAATAATTACAACTTACAAAACGTCGAATGTCATTGCGAAATCTCATCAAGTTCACCAAGGTTAGCAAAGAGCAATTATGAACCTAAGTGGTGTTTCTAGGGCTAGGCGGAGTTTCTGTCTCCAGGCGCCCGCTTGCGGTTGTGGTTTGACTCACGGCTGCGTCACAACGCTTTCAGAAAGTCAGGGTTGCGAACTTTCCGAGTTTCCTATCATTTTATAGTTGCGTCACAATGGCACAGTAATCCAGCGTTCACAGTGCATGCAGGATGCTATATTGCGCTTGCTTTTAGAGCAGCAATAAAACTTAAACAATGTTGTTACCAGGGATGTGCCGAGGGGGCATGAACGAGGCGACGGCCCCGGACATCCGAAGTAGTGGGTCATCCAAAGAGTGAAATTACAAAAAATGCAAATATCAAAATCTTGTGTAACTAGACCAGGGGCGCAAAATCTTGTGTGAATGTTAGTAACGTGCAGCAATTTCTAGTAGCACGCACATACAAGCTTTTCCGTACAGCATTCAAATGCATGAAATACATAAAGTGAAAAAACGTTCGCGTATTCCACGTTTTTGGACGTGCGGGGCGCGACCGCATTTTTGCACCCCTGAACCAGACTTGATGGGAACTTGCCTGATGGAGCATTCAAATGTGTGTTAAATGACGTGAGAGAGAGATGAAGCACTGCCATCGTTACCCTCATCTGTTTTTACTGAACAAGGCATAGCAATTTGTTTATAGTTCAGAAAATACAAAGGGCGCCAACGCACCAATTGCGTGGTTATACTACTTTTTTCAGACACTATTTCTAAGAGAAACAATAGACACTCAATCTGCTAACATGCCGTAAGTGCCTACTTCTTTTGGTGGGCCTATCTGATGCGTGCTTGCATGAATAAACGCGATATCTAATTCTTCAATGCATAGCTTACCCAAACAGATGTCTCAAGCTCACAGAATAAAACAAATTATTAAAAGCCTAACACGTTAAACACAAAAATGCTCTTTGAATTCATTTTAATTCAATTTTTCAAAACTTGTTTATTTGTCAAAACTAGTTTTTACTTACTTCAAACGCCTCTATTTTTCATATTTCAAATGCCTGTATTTTTCACATTCCGCAATACTAAAATTGGTGGGGGACTTGCAATGAAGCAGTTGCCCCGGGAATCATCAGACTTATCTGCTTGCCCCTGGTTGTTACGACTACAGATCTGTTGTTTAGGAAAATTTTTGAGCTTTTATGGTTTGAAAAACTTCACGTTGACATGGATTCGTTGTGGTTCTGAAGAAAGTTATGATGATCTTTGTTTGTGGGATATTTAAATAAACGCTGAATACTTTTGCAAAATTATAATTGCAGCTATATAACAACGTTGAGTATATTAGATATAATGAACTTTTCAGTTACTGTTACATGTGCTTTATATCATTTTGGCCTAGAATCTAAGCATTTCCATGGACATGATTGTCGAAATCCAGGTCACACAATTGCTAACCTGGAACTTCGAAAAGACCGTCACTGACTCAGATATTTCTTAGATTAATGCATTTGACACATTTCATTTATAGCAGTTTTTTGAAGGAGCAATCGACAAATTTACAGCAAAGGCCAAAAAACGTTTTCTTTGAAGTTGAATAATTACAGGCAAAGCATTACATCGCTGAATTTCGTTTATTTTCTGTCAACTTTCCAGGGTGTTATATCCAAAAAAATGCTTCGGGATTTACAATTGTATATTTGTCTAGCAGTTTTGTATAAAATCATTTGCCTTTCATATTTGCATAAGCGTTCTTCTGTCTGTTCTTCTCTTTTCTGTATTCGTGACTCGTGAGTCTCCCTCAGTCAGTCCTTCATGTTTTATTACTAAACACTCTTCGACTGCATGCTCCAGAACCCCCTAGTCCCTGTAGCTCGCATCAGCGGTGATTGTAACCAGACCTGACTAGGGAGTGGAAGAGGGTGCGCTGGATTCGGCATCTTCAAAAGGCTCTGAGAAAACAGGGTATAGAAAGCATGGTGCAACTCTCGCCATTTTTATCCTGTTATCAGAAGATTTGTGCCCTAAAAATTGTCATTACAATTCATACATATTTGTACAGATGATCAGGGAATTTTTGGTCAGTTTTCGCATTTTATTTCACCAGTTGGTACAATTCGAGAATGTATTACCGCAATCTGGATTGTCGCAATAAAGCAGTTTGAATGTTAAATCGTGACCAAAATTTTAAAGGGAATAGCTTCACACGAAACTATCAGATTCTTAACTTTACGATAATTAATGATTTCCAAGATTCAATAGTCCTGACCTCAGTTCTGCGACGTCACAATCACACGAAGGTTTCAGACGGGTCTAGAAACAACTATAGGTAGGCGGTCCGAGTCAGCTTTCGACGCCCCTTAACTCCCAACTCATTCTTCGCATCCATGCTGCCATGAACGGTCTGGGTGGGGGGGCGCCAAAACTGAGTTTGCCCCCGGGTGCGGGAAACCCTAGGTACGCCACTGTTAGTCAGTAGTCACCAACCCGTTGGCAGAAAGTTTATTTTTTAAGTTCTTTGTGATATTATTCTAACAAAATTAGTTGGCTTTCAACAGCCTACTTGCCTCTGTGTCAAGATGGAATTCGTGGTTGGAACCATTTTGCTTTCATGCGAATCGTATTCACTTTCGTGGACCTGTTTTCGTTCATGTGGGTCCGGCACAATTGCGTACGGACAATAGTTTTTCGTTTTACATGTGCAGCTCTGTGGAAGTTGCATGGTTGGCACAGAATATTCGATATAGCAGTACACGTGTGTGATTGCATCAACAATGGCTTTTAGGGATCTCTAGTTAATAATAACGCTAGTTCATATTTAGCGATATTCACAAGCCTTTGTTGGATTTGATAGGGTTAATCATAGCAACTTAATGTTCAAAACAACGAAAAATCACCATGCAGAATAAACATTTATGTTGCCCCTCCTATTTTTTAAATTTTAGAATCGCCACTGGATGGCACTTAGCCTCGCCACACTTCTGGAACTAAGGTCACCATCATCTGGAAACACAGAGTATCCACACTCTCTGAAAAAGCGTAAAGCGCATTAGTACCGTTACGTTTTAATCCGGTTAACCGCCGAAATGATTTCTGGATTACGGATAGCAAAAAACACTCGGTTAATCGTTATCCAGGTAACCCAACCCTACACACAACATTGAATCAATACTGAAAAAGCTCGCAGGCTACATGTGGCCCGTGGGCCTTGAATGTTGCAAATTGGGAAGAGCGTGACTTCCGCTAGGTTTAGCCAACAACAAAACTGATAACAAAGGGTCATTTAACGGACTGGCACCGCACAAAAGAAACAATGGTCAGCTTGCACACAATGGTTGCGAGACCTTGTGTGACTTTACAATTTACATCATATTAACAGCCTTTATTAAGTGATGTCTTGCATCGTGTAACAGTCGGGTGAAATTGAACTACTGTACTGGTAACGATTAGCCTGCAATCATTCTCACTAAGGATGATATTCTCAAACCGATTGTAAGTTGATTTAGATTACTCGTTCCATATGTTTCAACGGCAGTAAAATGATATGGGCTGGCTACGCCACTGCTTTCCTCATTCACAAAATAAGGATTGTTGCTGTTAACGTTTGATTTCACCTACGTAATGTTTGGTACAGACCTGACGAAGAGCACAGCAGAATGCACTGTCACATTTTTGCGGGCCGGTTGGCATAAGCATCAGAAGTTCCGGAGTATCACCTAGAGGTGCTCAAACCGTCTGCCGACAAAGGTTGGTTTGAGAATTTTTTTCTGCATTTTGTTTTAAAATTTTTCTACATGGGGAAGACAATGTTGCAGAATACAAACTGAGCCAATGCCACTTCAGCACTTCGCTTGAAAACCGCGACAGAATAAACTTCCCGCACTTGGAACATTACCCTGCCACCAACATGGAACCTTCCGGTAGCACGAAAGACTAGTTTCAAACAGACCACATTCACGCTTTTTCGATTTGTTGTGGTGTGAACTTTGACTGGAAATTTAAACCCTGCAACGATCAATGCAATAGCTTTCACTGACAATTTCGCGAAGGCTATGTCAAAAATGAATCGAACAATTCTTAACAATGAAGAAGTCCATCACTTCCCGGTGAATTACACGTGGTGTAAGGTGCAATTTTTGTGGATAAGGCTCAGATCCAACGAGACGAGCAAAAATGATTAAAACTGGGAAAAAAGACCACTGAGAAACCTTGGTTGGCACTGATTTGGTAAGAGAAATTCTGATTGAAACCTCTTAACATAGTTACTCTCTAACCAAATACGCTTTTTCCAAATACGTAGCCAACCTTTGTATCAACCAAAAAAAGAAAACAAAAAGTTTTGTGTATAAGCAGCACGCTACTGCATTTTGCTACCGAAATTGCTAAACAAAAATGTTTCGTGAGAGCAGCTATTTTCTGTGTACGAGCAGCACGCAGTCTAATGAAACTGCGTGACAGCGCACCACATTAAGGGGACTGCGGCAGTGACAGTAAAATTTTGAACGTTGCCTTTTCAGCAGTTGTTGAGACGACACAATTGGCACATTGGTCTCGAAAAAGTGTTTCAAAAAAGGCAAGTAACGCGCTGAGAATTTTCAATTCTGCTGAAGCAGCATGAAACTTTTCGTTAAGTTTTTTGCCAGTGTCTAAACAAGGTCTAGTCTAGATCAACGGTCGCTTGTCAGAAGACAGGCGTTTGTTATAGGCCATCCACGCCGCGTCGCGGTATCGCTTCGCAGTTTCAATGCGATTTTCGCTTTCGATGATGCCCCTGCCGACAATTATGATGTCACTTCCACGGGAGCGCACCACTTCATCCGGGGTATTGTAGTTCTGGCCAAGTTGATCGCTCCCCTTCGACAGTTTTACACCTGAAACGAAAGAAGGTCATTTCAAACGTAGAAAACAAACCATGTCAATGCATGCACTTCCAACGGGTGCATTGCGCTTCGTTTCGCAGGTAGACCTTCACACATTTTAACATCTGAGATAAACCAAATAAACACCACTACAACATGCAAGAGACACTTCGCAAGTCATGTTTTGATGAAAGCACTACTCTACGAATATCGGCAAATGAGTGGGAGTCAGTAATGTCAAGGTCCCAAACCATTTAAGAGGCAATTCAATTGAATGCAGTACAGCGGGTGGAAACAGTGTCTTTGTTAAATTTTGAAATAGGTGCCGTTTTTGCTTCCAAGGCCATTTGACTGTCGCCGATTAACAGCAACAAAATTGTTATGCGATTTCTCGAGGTTTTCCCATGAAAAACTGCTATGCAACTAGTTGCTTTAGGGACAATTTTGGTTTGCAAAAGATGGGACGAAAATTTTTTGGCAAACTTTAAAATACAATAAAGAACAAAACAACGCAAACATGTAGCATTCAGACATACGTTGATTACGTTATTACAACTCATGATTTGTAGTTAAAGGCCACAAAGATGGCGGCAAGTAAATCAGTCACAGTTTATTGACGGGGAAACTAGTTTCGCGTTTTCCAACGCATCATCAGTCCTGTAAATG
>JGI24022J15233_10007762_pt1 | contig 11875 bp, 3 predicted proteins | sample Ectturendosymbi2_FD_15233 | JGI IMG/M metagenome (IMG submission 15233)
TGGTGCAGATTGTTTTTTGACAAACAAGGGGCGATCCCCCAGTAGACTGGGGCGTTGCAAGTCACTGCTCGGCTGGGTTTGTTCGTGATCCGTTGTACTTTTGACGTTTCGCACGTCTCTGCCACGGTAACACACTGAGCCCCTTGGCAGTAGGTTTCTGCCGGCAGAATTGCTGATTTGCACAGACAGCTTGCCGGCGCTTGCTGTTCGCTTTTCTAGTAATTTCTGTCGCAAATCGGACATCATGGCGCCGGGAGAGTATCCAAGAGCGTCGCGAGAAGTTTCCGACTTGGGAGGCTGCACTGTTCCTCTTGGCAACCGCGGAGACAACTTTGGAAGCGAGCTGACGAGAGTGACGCGGCGTGCGCCACGCTGAAGTGAGTCGGAGTTTGTCGTAACCAGGCACGACTCGACGTCCTCGTCACTCCTTTTCTCCGCATTCGACCTTCGTGGCAAGTTGTGAGGGAGAAAGCATTCGGTTTTTGTTTCGCCAGACCTGGTATCCAGTCTGTGCCTAATCTTCCTCGCAAGATTCTCTTTCAGCAGGTTCGCGCCATTGAGCTGAAAAAAGGGGTTTTTCGTAATGCACGGTCTGATATCACAAATGGCGTTGAGAAATATCATTACTTGTTATCGTTCGGATTTGATTTACTCTCTGCTGACGAAACAGCACTTTTCTACAGAGGTAGCAAACAACATGATATCGTGAATTAAGACATAAAGCCGACTAAAAAAACAGCATATTAAAGTATGTCAACAGACCCACTCTACCTTTTGCAGCAGATCCAAAGCTTGACTGCAATCGAAGAAATCAGAACCCAAGACTTTCTCCAAAAAATCGGACTTTGGTGAGATTTCCAACTGGACGAAAAGCTCAAGCAGTTTTGCTAATAATACAGGTTGCTTGTTATCAAAAAGCTGTTGACCCAATCTGCATCAAAAATGTGTAAGAGGAAACTTTCAGAGCTGTCAAAGCTGGCTAACAATGTGCAGAAACAGCAGCTACAGTCAGGTTTGATGCGTTGCAATATAAGAGAGATGTATTCAGAGACGTTGAGTCAACTACACATATCCACAGAAGGACGAAGAAAGAAAACAATACTCAACAAGCATTACATTTGATGGCAAAAAAACAACAAAAAACTAGTCTTTGGTGTGTATAGTGGGTTATTCATTTTATTGTTTCGAAACAGGGATATTGGCAAAACCGTAAGATATCTGGTCAAGATGCCCTATCAAATGTATCTTATAAAAACAATAGGTACATAGTACCACCTGCAGGCGACATTCAAGTCAATCCTATTTGGAGAAGCAATTAGATTGAGGCGTCTCAACCAAAGAAAAGAAGATTACATCAGCAGCTTAAACCGACTCAAAGAAAAAGCGATCTGTTAAAATTTCCCTTGAACATGACTATTGACATGATAGTAATGGTATCTAACTGGTATTTTGATTGTAGTCTTAAGTTTGTTTTTTCTTTGCTGTTACTTTAGCCTTTCAACTTTTCACTCGTACGCTTTGCTTGCAATTTTCAGGACTGAGGATGCGTAATTTTACGTGAAATCTATTTCCTATTAAAAATTTGCTGACCGATTCCTTGCTTACACCCATCGTGGAGAGTGCTTACAGGTACATAGTAATATAACAAATTCACACGATCCAAAACAGAAAAATATTACAATGAATAAAAACGCAAGAAATGGAAGTGATACTTAACGAAATTTATTACGAGCCAACAAACATGAAATTTTGTTTTGCTCACTTAATAGTGAGAGGGTACCAATTCTGGTAAACGTTTGCAAAAAGCACTTAGGTACAGTCTTCCGACTTTGTTCCACCTTACTCCAGAGGAAACCTCTCATATACGAAATTGATTTTTCCAGCATTGCTTCAAACTCGTTGAATAAAGCAATTTTCCATATTAAGAGGAAGTCAGTTCAAAAACTCATTGTATATTTATGGTAGTTCGCCGTGGTGAAATTCGTGCATAAAGTTTTGCCAATTCGAATTGATAAATAGCATTAAGTTTCAATGTTTTTAAGTTCTTGTACAAAGGAGTTATATCACATCTATATTTGCTAATACAATGAACCTCGGTTAATCCGGATTCGATTTGACCGACGATTTTATCCGGTTTAGGCGAAGATCCGGATTAACCGAAGATGGTTGTTTTTAGCCTGACGTCATCTAAGTTCCGAGTTATCGGTGAAAATCACTAAAATTAATATTGTTCCTAACTGCGTGGATATGGCGATTATTAGTCTGATGTACCATTGTAAAAACATCAATAAATCCGTTTTGCTTCTGCGAATGTCTGCTATTGGGTCGTAAATATGTTCAATTTAAGTTCATAATTTAGATTACTTGGCTGCGAAAAAATCTGGGATTTTCGACTGAGGTAGTGATTTCTGCGACTGCTCCACAAGCAGAATGTACTGCCCTCCAGACATCTTGACGAGTACAATACGCTCAGAGATAATGCTCTACATACGCACACTCAACACGGATCAATAAACTGAAACCGTGGTGCGGCGGCGTGCCTGGAGCGTTATGTTGAACGTGATATTCTGTGCAAGTGTGTGACGTAATAATCGTCTCTACGATTAGTCAGATGTTGCGCGCAGTTGCAGCGGTTTTTATCATAGTTCTATGCGCTGGTGATGGTGAGCACTTTTGTGTTGCGTCCGAAACTTGGTGAATCTCCTAGAGACCATTCAGTGCATTTAACAATGCAACAGCGTGGAACTGCAGAAAAATCCGGACTACGAGATGTGAAAAGAGCAGATTTTATCCGGTATTGGCGAAGATCCGGATTTTTTAATCCCAATAAACCGAATATTTTTATAAATAAAAACGTTAGAAATCATTTACCCAGGGTTGATTGATTTAAATCATTGGATTTAAATCAGTGATTTAAATCATGATTGAAACCAAGCAATAAAAATCATGATTTAAATCAAACGACAAAAATTAAAAAAATCATGTTGCTTTAAAGCTTTGTGTGATGTCTATGACACAATTAATTAGCATTCTAATAGGTTTTCACATAGCCTGTACAGTATTAGTGTAGAAGGCAAAGAATTCTTATGACAACACAAGTTAAAACCACTAGAAGATTTATCAATCACAGCAACTGTGAGGTCACAGATTTTATGTCATTTAACTGCAAGACTGGCATTTGGACTGAAATCACTAATCCTTGCAGATTCAGAAGTCATAACTGTAGAATGCAACAAATTTGAAAGTGTAGACTGGCATAAAGTGAGAGTTGCATTTAAATTCCATCAAATATGAAGCCTGTTGACTGTAAACATAGTTATAGAACATATTTCGGATTCATGAAACAGATATATTATAATAGGTTTTCAACATTTTATGCATGTGTGCATGAGTGTCAACGAAATTACTACACTGACAGTTTCAGCATTGGCATTTCAATTGATTTTTCATTTCGTACACGGTACTGGTGTTATCAACTTCTTTTAATTCAGGGATGTTGCATGAGTGCAAAAAATTTTGAGTGAAAGTTCAGCTATTTCTAGTCAGGGTTGATTGATTTAAATAATTTCCTTTAAATCAGCGATGAAATTAAAAAAATCAAGCAAAAAATCATATGCAGTTTTGAAGCTTTCTGTGATTTGTGTGACACATTCAATTGGTGTTCTGATCAGTTTCACTCATTATCAAAGAAGGCAGAGACTTTTTATGACAACACCAACACAACTTAAAGCAATTAAAGTTTTATCAATCATAGCAACTGTGAGGTCACAGATTCTATACCAACTAACTGCAAAAATGATATGTGGACTGAAATCACTAACATTTGCAGACTCAGAAGTCAGAGCTGTCAGAATGGCACAAGTTTGAAAGTGTAGGCTGGCATAAAACAGGCCTGTATGTTTTTTAACATATTGTTAATACAGTAATGGTTTTAAAACATATTGTTAATTCAGATTCATAATAGCTCATATATTATAGGTTTTTACCATTTTATGCATGTAAGTTATACTTCTGCAGAAGCTGAACTAGTGAAAGCTGCATTAAAATAATCAATTTTAGCAACAGACTTTGCACCAAGACGGCTGGCAAGCTTGTATTTTTGTACAAGCTTCTTAACGTGCCGTAAGTGTGGATGAACTGATGGTTTAAGTATTGTCATTACAATAAATATTTCGTTTTGCACACCAGTACTGGTGTTATGAACTGATTTGCTTTAAGCATGATGGATAAGTGCAAAGCAAGTTTTAAAGAAAGTTCAGCTGAATTCTAATTGCTCTACTAGAAGAAACAAAGCACAAAAAATTATATTAAAACAAACTTTTTCAAATTAGAAAATTACTGCTTGTTAGGTGGTCACCCTCTATACCAGGGCTACTCAATTAATTTAAGAAAGGGTCCATTTACTAATGTCAAAATTTTTCGAGGTCTGGTTGCTCCCATAAAATCATGCAAATGTGACATGTCTTGGATTATTCTAACAAAAATATATTATAATATGATACGATTGCACACATCTTTGTATATATAAATCTGGTAAATGGATATAAATATTAACATAAATTGTCAACATTATTTATTGTTCTGCTGGTGGGAGTAATGGTATCTTCTGCTTTTTGGCAGTTGCTTAATTTTTGTTCCAAGGTAGTGATAGCAAGTAGAAGCAATGGTAAAGGTTTTTATTCATCATACAGATGCTAAACTTGTTTTTTATGAAGCTCTGTTTTGAAAGCGCGGACTGTCAGCAGTCAGTGGTGTAACTAGAGGTTTTAGCTAAGAGGGAACACGTAGCTGAAAGGGGTCCATTGGCCACTGTAGGGGGTGACTAGGCAACACTCAGAAAAATAACTTGAAAAATGAGGGTGAGGCTGGATGTGGATGGCTATACTAAAATATAAAATCACCGAAAAATTCTCCAAAAAGCCCAAAAAACTACTGAAAACCAACGGAATACTAAATCCGAACAATAAGCTAAGTGGGGGCCCGAGTTTTACATTTAGCTTGCAGGAGGTGACAATTCGCCCCTCTAGTAGCAGCAGGTAGACCCAGACATAGTGAGAGTTTCCAGTGAAAGTTTGCGAGTGGAAAAAAGTTTTCAGAATCTAAAAACATTTGTTTCGCTGCTATATTCTACTGGAATTCAGTTACTTCCAGTTGAATTTTTGCTGCCTCCACACCAGTGGTGTCAAGTTGCTGGAGCTCCACTCCGCCACCTTCATCAGTTAATGAATTGTTGCCTACAAATATGAGCGAAAATACCCAGCAGAGCTCTGGTACTTATAAAATTTCCACCACATCCCTGGTCCACGCATGTGCATGTGTCTTTTGGTTCAATTGAGAACTCTGTAATGTCTGTCTCTAGAGTGTTTTGAGGAAACAGCAGCAACTGTTTTCGAAAAGAAAAGTCGCCAAAGTTCAGCAATGTTGATAATCAACTTTTCAATAAATTGAATATATCTGGAAGCTTCTTGCTTTTACTTTCCCGAAATGCCTTGGAAAATGACTAAGTTTGCTTTGAATGACATGTTTGAAAATATTAAATTTTTCTGAAAAGGGCGCATAGTAGTGATTATATCAAGAGTAGTACGTTTTCCTCCTTGCAGTTTTATATTCAAGTAGTTGAGGTGTTGCACTATGTCAGCCAAAAATCCAACAGTTTCCCTTCATTTATAATTTCCTAAAAAAGCTGAAAATATCTTAGCTTTTCTTCATATTTTATTGACTTCCCGTGAAAAAACAAAATTTCCTTCCCGAAGGACCAAAATATCTGCAAAACTCTTCCCTTTCACAACCATCTTTCATGATTGTGCACTAGTAAATTTGTATAATTTCATTGTATTCAACGAGAAAAAGTTTCACCGCTATTTTCTAGCCTTGATTCCACTATTTTCACCAGTATAGACCTTGTAGTGACGAGCCATTGTTAAACAATTATGACAAAACAATAACCAGATAAAGATAACAAGTCCAATTCGGTGTGCTGCAATATAGCTGAACAACAGCTTGATTGACAATCACTCATACAGTTGGCGAGGAGTTGCTTCAGAAGTACGGCCAAAAGTACAAGATTTTGGGATGAACACTTTTGGGTATAGAATAAACCTTTGGGAGGCTGACAAGGTCCATCAGTCGCCATCCAAAGGTCCGGATTCGGACCGCGGTCCACCATTTGAGTAGCCCTGCTCTGTACATTACATCAAAAAAATCATAAAAATAAAAAAAATCTGATTTAAATAAAAAAAATCTGATTTTTTAAAAAAATCATGATTTTTATCAACCCTGTTTGTACCACTAGTTTTATCTGGTTTTAGCAAAGATCCAGATTAACCGAGGTTTACTGTAGTCATTATCCGTAATCTACTGTTTTGTAATATTGACAATCGTTGTAGATGAAATAACGCAATATTTTTAGAGACAATGAACGAAGCTGAAGTATAATAATCTCAAAACTCCAATAGGAACAAATTCACGAATCTTAAACAACATGTGAGGACCAGTTCAATATACTATCTATTAAAACTCCCAAATACTTCACATATATCGTTCCCTGCAATGGTACGTTGTTGATGTTAGCAAACATTGAAAGAGCTCAGTTGAGTGGAACTACATAGGTACTTAACAGAACTTGTCAACCTGCGCACTGACTTTGAATATTTAATTATTCATTTAGTCGCATCCACTCATCTACATTAACCACTTTTTAATTAACCAAGTCTTGTATCTAAATTTTTATGAGACAAACTAAGATAAGTATCACCTGCATAAAGTACCGTCTTAAGAGCGGAACAACTTGGAAGATCATTCACATACATTATAAATAAGTGTGGCCTTAAAACCGACTCCTGTGGTATCCTACAAGATATATTTGCTTACTGAGATTTGGCATTTCTAATAGTTGTGTAATGCTGACGATTTGCAAGATAGAAATTAATTGTAGCAGGACTCCTCTTATACCAAAGTTGAAGCACTAACTTTCCAAAATTTTGAAGTTAACAGTATCAAAGGCCTTTGATAAGTCGTAAAAAGACTATTGTTTTAAAAGAGTTGAATGAATAGTTTCAGCAGTTGTAAATCTGGGTCTGTACCCATATTGATCTTTTGACAGCAAATTTAACTCTTCAAGATGTGCATACAGTCTAGAATGCAAACTTTTTTCAAAACATTTTTTATTAATATGCAGTATAATAGATTGGTACACCTGGTTTGATTACCTGACTTGTAAAAATGTGTTATTTGAGATATTTTGTAACAGTTTAGATAGGTGCCTTCATTTACACACCAATTTAAAAATACGTGTCAGAAATGATGCTAAAATTGGCTTGGATAATTTAATAAACTTGGTATCTGAAAGTGTATCTTATCAGACGTGTAACTTCTTCCTCTGAAGTTTCATGCATATATAAAGATGAACAACAAGGGTTTGCAAATTGTGTTTTATCTGAAGGCCTAGAAAAATTTTTCTGCCAACCTGGATGCCATTTCACCAAAAAATGTATTAAATTCGCTGGCAATTTCTTTAGGCTCAACAAGTGACCTACCGTCGCTACTTACTAGTTTATGAGGAAACTACCTTCGTTTAATTTTTTAGATTTATTACATTATTTACATTATGCCACATGAGCTTTGGATTGTTTATGCTATTAATAATTGTGGTTTCACAATAATTTTCTTTAGCAAATTTAATTTACCCATTTAATTTATTTCTGTGCTACTTATAAATAGCATATTTGTATGAAAATATTTATTCCATCCTTTAGATATCATCTTGTTTTTTTTTTCTTGATCTGATTATAAATTTGAGATGTTAACCCAGGTTTTCTTATTAATGCATTACAGAGAGGAACTCGAGCTTCAAGAACTTTATGAAAGGTTTCAGAAACCAACTCAAGTTGAGCATTAGTGGAAGTGCAGTTGTCCAAAATTAACCTGGAAGGCAGCCGTTCTTGCTCATCTAATCCTTTGCTTTGAAGAACCTCACATTTCTCATTTTATACCCATAATGAGTCTTATGTGGTTTTATTGATTTAGGAGTAATAACATTGGTAAATGATCTGATAAGTCATACACAGCTATTCCTGATACAACTTCACTCATGTAGTCATTTGTATAAAAATGATCAAATGAGCATGGCTGCATTTTCAGTCAATATAGTTGTTTTATAAAGAAGTACTTTACAAGACAGGCTGTGTAGAGCATCTACATAAGCAACACTCTTTTCATTGAAGTATTTCAAAAGATTAATGTTAATCTCCACAAATATAATATATATAATTTGCATTATTAAGACAATCAATAATTGCAAAAAGTCAATTGAAAAGACATTAAAATTTAGTGTATATTGTCTATAGACAACCCCAATCGCACATTTCTTGTTATTGAGCTGTAATTCTATCCACATGTTTTAATAACAACAAAAAAATGCAAGGCCCTCATTTGTGCAACTAACAACATACAGCGGAATGCTGAAATTGTTACCGTTCAACTGTGTCTTTAATATCTGGGTGCTTGGATGGAAACGTGACAGTTTCAACAGCTTGAAAGAAAGTCACTGCAGCCATTTCTGTTTGTGCAGATGATCCATAGTCCAGTAACGCCTTCACTAGTTCAACTGATTTCTGAAATACCAACACAAACTGTTCTAAGCCTTTGGGGTATCAATAAATCATATTTGGTGGTAAAACAAACAGCGAAGGGCTGATTCCACAAAAGACTCTACTGCAGCACCCTTATTTGATGGTTCAAACTGGTAACTTCATTTCAGCTGTTGAAAAAAACAACCATCATATAGCACTACCAGGCCAGGGTAAAATTGTCAGGCGTCGTGTAGTCTGCAGTTGCAAAAAAGGTTGGGGACCACTGATCTAAACAATCCTGACCTGCTTGAACGGTTATGTTCAAGATCTGAGGCGTAGTTAAATGGAACTGAAATCGAAACCTTGTAGGGGTTCCAATGTGTGACAGGGGGTCCGCTGCTAAACTCAATTTATCAGAACAATCTTGTTCATAAAAACAGCAAAAGAAAGCAAAAAATGCACCGAAAGCCCTTGGTTTGCAGATGCAAAAAATCTGTTGGGACCAAACACAGCAATTGAACAGGCAAAGTATGCCTTGATGATGGATTGTTTTGTTAGAGTGAATGAAAAAGAGCTGCTGTTAAGAGGCGAATTTGCGTTTCACTGCAGTCGGCAACAAAACAAGCTGGTAACACTCATCGGTTGCTGACAAACAATAACCAACCCAGGGTTGCCAGTTCAGCTATTTTGAGGCCAAATTTGCAATTTTTGGCCCTTTTTAACTCCTTTGACTTTTTTTATTTTTGAAAAAGGGCCAAAAGAAATTTGGCCTTGTTTGGCAAATTAGATTTTTATGTCGATTTGGCAGGTTTTAAGATGATTTTGGCAGATTTCTGGGCACTGGCAGAATTTTAGAATAATATTTCTGGACACAGAAGATAAATTTTCTTGGAAACTCAGCACGAGAATTTACAATTTTTTGTTTTGCTGTTTCATGCTTATAGCTTTGCAGTTTAGTTTCAGGTTACTCTTCAGCAAAACCAAGTTGTGAGAAGTTTGTTGATGGAGTGAGCTTTATGCTTTATGTATAAAATATGTAAATATTGCCTTTCAAAAGTGCGTTTGGGTGTTTTGAAGGTTTCGTTGTGTATTTATCGTGTATTGGCTTTTTTCGATGCTATTTGGCTTTTTCAAGGGTTTATTCTGGCCTTTTTTGCTTATGAATACCAGGCAGCCCTGAGCCAACCTACAACGATTACCATATTTATTCGATTTTTAGCCTCCCTTGATTGTAAGCTGAACTTGAACATACTTCCACGTACTAGCACGTTTCGCCTTTTTGTCAACTCAGGGTAATGATGTTTACACCACTACAACTGCCTTCTGTTCATCATGAACCTTCGTGATGTTGCAAATATTAAAATGCGAAGATAGTTTGGTTGACAAAACGTACTCAAGGAAAGGCTGAGCATCATCTAGACCTTTCCATAAGATATGCTTGTAAGCTGCAGCTTAGAACCGAAGAAATACAGCATGCAACAGACAAGGATGTCTTTTATTGTGTACTCCACAGCACCAGGGCAAAAATACAGCTCTACTGAGAAGCTACTTCTTAGCATAATCTGAAGACTGTCAGCTTGTTTTTTTTTCGCTGAGACATTTCGATCATTGGGCCCATAATATATTTTTTAAACTTATCGTAACTGCTTCAGACATTATATCCGAACTGACTTAATTCTTTTCAGTCATTTAAAAAAAATTTGGTCTATGACTGAAAAAATAAACTTAGCTGCCAGCTGCATATCATTGTAGTGTCATGACCACACGTTGAGCCCTGATGAAAACACTTTGTTAGAGTGGAGCGCTCTGGAAAATGAAAAGCAGAACAATGAAAGCTATGTTTGTTTTGTGTGTTTTTGAGTCACAGAATACTCACCTGACTTTGATCAAATTCTAGCTTTTGCTCCGTAATTACCTCATCACTGGTCTCTGCCACCTTGGGAGACCTACAAATTATAATTGTAAAGAACTGTGAAAAGTTGAACAACGTTGCATATCACCAACTCACCTCAAGTTCAAACAGATTATGAACTATACCTAGCCAATTAAATTTTATTCATAAAACTAAGCAGTCTATCTATATGAGGCATGCTGTATGTACTTCAATATGCATATTTTCTAATACTTTTTCAGAGTAAGTGCTTGGTTTTTGGTTTAAGGCCAAATTCACAAATTTGTTACTTTGTCAGTTTCAAGAACTTTTCAAATACCTTGCGCTACTTTTGCCAAGATGTAGCATTACTGTAACCTAGCGAAATAACCATTCCTCACAGACTATTGCTTTGCTCCAATAGCGGGAAATACTTCAACTGCAACAAAAATATTGTTCTTGCTGACCTCAGTGTCAGAAACTGCATCAGTGCATTTGTACAAAGTTAAGCAACATGAATTAAAGCCTTGGTATGTAATCGACACAACCCCGATGACCTAGCAGTTTAAACTAAAGTCAGAAACTTTGTAATCCATGTTCTTGGATTTCTTTTATGCACAGATATGTTGGATAATTTCATTCTATTTTGAACACAAAGAAAAAAATTTTATTTGATCAAGCCGTTTGCAAAATACAGTCATTTTAAATTCTGTTTACCATTAGGCAGCAAGTGTTGTTGACAATAAAAATGAAGTTTTTATGTTCCTAACATAGCTAAGAACCATGCAAACACAAGATTATCGTGTTCTTGAGTGCAAGGATTTGAAAATTGCAAATGCAGTTATTTTTCTACAAAATCTACAGTTTTCATGACCAATTGCTTCTATTAACGGAAGAAGTTTTGAGAAGGTATCCTTTCCATGTAAACAAACATTGTCAGTTGACCTTTGCTTCATTTCCAAAACTGGTTTAAAAATGTTGTCATCATTAGGCCAATGCTTTATACAAATGCAAATAAGAAATTGCTTCTAAATTTTTCCAAATTTTATGGCATTGGACCAATAATATAAATAGGTCACTTTTATTTAGAAGTGGTAATGTGTGGTGGTTGTAAGAAATGTAAACACCCTTTTGCCACTAACTCTGCATCCAAGCAGGGCTTTGGAGCTGGAGCTAGGAGCTGGAGCCAGGCTTTTTCAGAGGAGCTGGAGCCAGTTGTTTGAAAGTCAGCTCCAGCTCCAATTCATTTCCTGAGATGCTACTGTTATTGGCGCATTTCACATAACTTAACAGCTACCCTTCACAAAATCAAAAAATTGATACCTCTCTGGTGCAACTTTTTCTAACTTACCATGTGCTTAGGAATTTGGATATCAGTGCAGGCTCATGTTCATAGCTGCAACAGGCAGTACACAGTCTAATCCAGTTTATAGTT
>JGI24022J15233_10007765_pt1 | contig 11874 bp, 10 predicted proteins | sample Ectturendosymbi2_FD_15233 | JGI IMG/M metagenome (IMG submission 15233)
AAACGGGGAACCTTATAGTTTTTAATTGTCGTTTGGAATAGTCTGCAACACCCATAGTAATCTGTGCATAACATTTGTTATTGCAGGTAATTTTGATTAAATAATAACAAGAAGCGGGTTGATTCTGTTTATTTTGCAACAAAAATTAAGAGAAGCGAAAGAAACACCCAATTCTTAATGAGTGAAAGCACGAAAAAACGAAAGCGAGAAAGCACGATCATTCATGGGCGTCCGCAGAAATTCTTCCAGGGGGGAAAGTCAACATTTTGTTTAACATTTTCAAATTGCTGACGATCAGTGTTCTCTCAAAGATAATTTTACACTGAACAAAAATTTTTTTCGTGAGCATGATTATTTTTGGGCTGAGTAAGAGGAGTTTTTAATGAATTACAAACTTTGTGAATTACGTATTAAATATACAATCTTATCAAAATACGAACAAAACACACGTTTCATTAAAATAGCCCCTTGTTTTCGGTGAAGTTTCCGTTGCTTTAGAATGTTGCAAGTGCGCGAGAATGGGATTTCATTGCGCCCCAGTTCTTGTGGTTTTGAGTATTTGCGCACCTTAGAGGTAACATTGCTGACGATGCAGTGGAAATGGAAGTTCAGAAAACGCTTTATCCTTTCTACACTACAAAGAAAATTCCCCATTGTTACGGCAACAATCACAAAAAACGTTTCCTTGGCAGCAATAGCCAGGTATAATAGCATTACGACAATTTACATAGTGAGCAATCTGCAGATTTCCAACGCAGGGCATTTCTTTTCAAGTAAGCAATGCAATGACCTGTAAACAAAGAAGCATTGGATTGCCATGGTTTTCAACGAAAACACAAATCATGACTTTATTTGCTTAGCAAGCAGGGCCGCACCTAGCTGATATATTCAACTGAACTAACAACTGAACATGTTTTTGAAAATTTCGGGGGGGAATTGCCCGGTTGCTCTTTCCCTGATTGCGGGATCTGCTAGAAAGACTTGTCAGTATCACTTATAACAGTGGTTCTCAAACTTTCATGAGCCGTGGCCCCCTTCAAAAGGCTCTCAACACTTGTGGCCCCCTGCTCATCAATAAAAATACCTAGTTTTGGCGTCGCCTCGGCCTCCGCACGTGGTCCCCAGAGAACAGTTCCGTGGCCCCCAAGAGGGACGAGGGCCCCGTTTGAGAAACTCTGACTTAGAAACAAGAGCTGCAAACGTCTGGGATCTCATCCATAGCGATCAATAAAACCTTGCTACATAAACCGGACAATTAAGTAGACCTGTATGTGGACACAATTACGGACAAACTTACTGCAATTAGAACATCACGCAGGTTTTGCAGAATTGACCAGATGAATTTTGGAAACTTGCCACAGAAAATGTAGCTTTGCACTCAGTATTCATTCAGATGTCAGAACGAAACCTTAACGATTATGGCGTATTCCCACAAGCCTGCATAGATGTATTCTACTGTAAGAAGCCAAGTAATTTTATATTGCATGAAAAGAAGCTTGCATAAGTGTAGTTTGACACTCAGGCACATTGGTCACACTACCACTAATTATGGAATTTTTAAACTTGTTGAAGCATTGCAATAGACCCACTCGTGCTTCTTTTCACAAAGTATAAATATACATGGCTTACCGCTATCAGCATGTCACTGTCTCGCTGCATTACTTGCCAAGACGTCTGTGTCCAACAGTCTCATGCAACAAAACGCCTGCCACAGTAATATAAAGTGAACCTTTGCAGATTTGTTGCTATGATATTGTTACGCAATGAAGACAAACAATAGAACAATCCGCTCGCGACATTCGCAACCCACCTCTGCAGGCAAAGGAAGGGACTTGAGTGAACTGCAAGTTTTCACTGCATGACACTATAACTGCGAACCTGACTCTTGTGCAGTGTGAGTTTCATACCGGCAAAAAACTCTCATTGCAAGAATCGAATCAATTAATCGGAATTAAGATACCGAATTCAGATTTTTCCAGAAATATTTGGTTTTAATCCCAACTTCCAGGCGGGGGGCAAATGCCCGTTTTGCCTCCCATGCCCTGTGGACACACATGCGATCGTTGACTATTTTATATAAGTTTCCATAAACCAGGCCAGCTCATCTAATGAAACGAAGAAGAGTTTTTGGCTAATTGTTAGCAAAGTTAAATTGTAGCATCTTTAGCGAGTAATGTGAAGTACAAAAGTATTTTGGCGATGATTTTAAATGAAATCAAATGTCATGTCAACACCTCTTTAGGTCTGGTGGGGGGATGCATTCCGTGCTTCCCCCCCTGTGTCCGCGCCTGCCGCAGACACTTGCAGAAACATGATATAAAAAGGAATGGCTTTGGTGAAAAAGGGCAGAACTTACAGAAAGATATTTTAGCAGCTGTAAAACTAGTAATTACAAAACTAATAACAAACTGCAAAATATGTATAAAATTAATCACTTCAAACTAATAAAATAATTACAAAGCAAAAACATCACAAAAGTAATCATGAAAGCACAACCATGCTGGTTTTTACTTGATCATACAAAAGTTTGATTGAAACTTTTTCATATAAAACATTTTCTCTTTATTAAAATATTTATCATAATATGTTTTAAATCGAAAGAAACAGAAAGTCTCTCAAATACGACTTCAAAGAATCCGCTCACTGGGTTTGAATTCTTTTTGGTGTGACGTCACAACTGGAGGAGGTCAAGGTATTTTTAGGTGACGTAATCAGAACTTGAGAAAAAAGTTTTAGTGGCGCTTTTTAAATAAAGTAGGAAATATCTTATGAGCCCTTGATTGGCCATCTAGTGTTAGTGGTTACCACGTTATGGCCACAAAATGTATAATTAACGGAAATAATTAACTATTGTTGTTTTTAGATGGCTTCCGACCAAAGCGTTTGCATGAGAAACTGCATCTTTCTGCAGCAACTGACTTCGGCAGAAATTATGACAACAATTTTCACATTCATAGATGTAAAAAAGTACAGTAATCATATTCAGGTACAAAAATTATACAAAATTCTGCTAATATTCACCCAGTGAAAAAAACCGTCCTTTTCGCAATTCTCGCCGCTGGTGGCATTGCATTTTGGTTCGTCATGCATCTTGCAACAGAAAGCATGAGTAGTGCAGTTGGCGTTCTTTCCGCACTGAATGGTCGAATTGTGAGCTAAAAAATCAAACGCGGGCATAAGGTTTCTAAAGCAAATTTGAAAAACTCCATTCTTTCGAATAAACGTGATTTTGAAGCCTGCCATTTTTAACAAAATGTGTTGTATGCCCAAGAAAAATCTTTAAACAAAAACTACGGAAGGGAACATATGCTTCTTGGAATCGTTTCGGTAGACACTCTTTTCACTTACTGGAAACGCTGGCATGGTCGATGACCTCTTTAACCTAGTGCAGCAAGGATTGAGCAAAATATTTCAATTATCCCATATTGGCAAAAATAAAACTCACACATACAGCATGCACAAACATAAAGCAAGATTGTCAGTTGTGTTCTGAGAAGCACTATTAAATTGGCTGCATCAACTAAATCCATTAAAATGGTTTTATCGAAATACTTCAAGAACTTTTCAATATGTGAGTCAATTTTTCAAACTTGTTTTCCTATAGGCCTACCTGCATTTTTGCTCCACGCAGTATGAAACATGCATGCTGGCAGAGACGCTGCAACAATTACTGCTTCTTGCAGCATCGTTAAATTTGTTAACTCTCTTTTTCCTGAATAAGTACACTCAAATATTTTCTAGCCCCTCCTATAACAGTGTAAAAAAATCACTGCAGTCCATCACACACCAAAGTTGCTGAGATGTGTGATTTGCTAGAAGGGGATGTACAATTGTATAGATAGGATATGAAATTGATTGTTTCGTCATAAACGTCATATTGGTCATGCAAAAATATCACGGCTTATCAATTTTGCCTTGCTTGCCGTTCAGTCAATGCGCCAGAAACTTTCGAACTTTATTAAGATAATTTTTTAGTAAACTGCAATTCGCATGCAACACGTGAACAGTGAGCAATTGAAAACTGTATGTTTGTTTATGGGTGCTTTGTACTTTTCACCCATTCGCAACTGTTCACATTACAACCAACCAGAAAAGTGCTGCTTTTCTCTTTTTGGAAGGGACTTTTCAATGCTGTTTCTCAAGATGACATTGATCATGAGAGGAATTGCAATAACATTTTAACGTAAACATTTCACGATTGAACGATTTGAAAACAAATTGCACTGACGGTCAAAGGCAAAGCAGTATCACAAATATTACAATAGAAATACGGAAGTACCTTTCCAAAGCTGCTATTCTGCATCTGCCTAAGAAGTCGAAATCAACGTGGAAAATGCAAACAGGCCTTTCCTTATATTTATCAGTAGGATTTAATGAAAATAGTTTGAAATTTGAGTGTTTGCGTAAACTCGGTAAAACTAAAATCAATTCACCACAGGTTTATGCACTGCCTGGTCCGGAAATTTGCTGGACTTAAGTCACAATAAGACTAAGCATTAAATTTTTTTCAAATATTTCCTGCATCAGCTTATTGCGTATTTTTTTTGTTGAGAGAANTTTTGAAGCACTGAAAATTCCAAAANGATCTTTGAAATTCATTCCTGTTGACACTAATTAACTTTTCAAAGGTGCAATGCATTATGCTGCTACAATGCGTTACGTAGGCGGTGGTATCATATGCAAATGGCGTCAGATACATATATATGTATACATAGGTACATAGGTCTATCGGACAGATAAACATGCTTGATTTCATAATCTCGTGATCTGCTTTGGTTTCCCCCTTTGAACTACAAATTCTTTTCCACCGCCACTCCTCAACAGACACTGAAGCTGGGGCGTATGTCCTTTGTTGACCTCTCCTGGTTGCGCTTCTGGACGAAAACGATTCAAATATAGAAACTTTGCATAATAAACCATTATTTTAAAAAAATTCTCAACACCGTGATTTGTACCAATTTTCACTTGCAATTTTGCTCAAGTAAATCTCGATGGAACCCAACAAATTATCAGAATGATTCACACTTTGAAGCAACAAACTGACCCCGTCTCAACTGGCAGCAATTACTATGGCCTGCGGACAAAAGAAGGCAGCATCGACTCAGAAATGAAGTTTTCGTAATGCTGTACTTCGTGTATCTGCGCAACGCCAGTTTCGGGCATTAAGTTTTCGACTTTTCCGAAAATTTGAAGAAAACTAAATCGGAAATTTTTGTCCACGCTAAAATTGTTTGTTTTCTCAGTTTGTGAAATCAAGAATTGCTTTTCTATAAAATCCAATAAATTGAACTATTCAAGTTTCCTTTGTTGCGTATTTCACAGTGTTGTGAAAAGCTAACACGATCAATTGGGTTTCGTGTTTGCCGTAAACGTGCAAGTAGCGTGGGTTGCACTTCTATCGCCATTGTACTGTACCGTCTCCGCGCTGCTTGTGATTTGATATGTCGTGATCACATGGGTTCTGACAGTTGTCAGACGTGCATTACATATACTGCTCAGCTACTTTAATTGTAATTCTTTTCGCAACTTTATGTTTTGATTTGTAGATTATGGCAGCGTTAAAAATCTCCCAAAGCCAAATACAATTGGCCGATACCTGTGGCGTAAGATAACATTTAAGAGATTACGCTACGGATAAGCTGCTGAAGCCCGAGAGGCTGAGTTTGAATGTCTAAACTAGTGTTTCCCAATCTTTCTAGGCTTGCGGAAGTTGCGGCACCCTACAGAAGAGAATTATAATTTGCGGCACCCAATGTCGAACCCATACCAATTTGCTTTGGGGTTTGGTGACAGCTTGAATATGCATTTTAATGATATATAAAAAAACCGTATTAGTTCGCGACACCCCTGGGCATTGTAAATGGCACCCTAGAGTGCCGCGGCACCCAGGTTGGGAACCACTGGTCTAAACTGACTCTGCATCCGAAGAACGGAAACACTGGAGGAAGACATTCGAGAACTATCTCTCTACATTCCCGGAACATGAAGGTTCCGAACATTTGACATAAAGCTGAACGCGCAACTAACTAACTGCGCTATGTATACGATTTACGAGCACATCGAAGACTCTGCTACGTAAGACGCAGCGACCGACATTCTGTAACGGCTGCATACCAACTCTAGATTCGTGTATCACCTTTCGGATACAGTTGCCAGGCACCAGTCCGGACAAAGTTTGGATGATTTCTTGCAAACATTGCACGGTCAAAGTCAGGAGTGCAACTACCGTCCAATGGGGATGGATTCCTTTAACAACGGACTATCGTAGAGTGTGACGAAGAATTTCTAAAAGACACTTTTCTCTGGTTGGACAACGCAACAATCGTGAGAAGGATCCAACAGAGCATGATGAAAACGTAAAGAGCTTTCTTGATGCTATCGGTGGCACGAATCTGATCTTAAGACGACAAATTAACAAGCAAAATGTATGCGAAAATAATTAATCTCCTTTGCGCAGGTAATACAGTTTTTGTAAAATGTCAAGCTCAAGGGAGGGGTTCAACCCCAACCCCTTGCGTACACTCTTGGTTGGCAAAGTCCTTCCGGATCCGGCTTAATTCTTCCGTGCCCCACGAAACAAGCAAGAATACAGATTTTTGACAAAAAGCACTATTTTTCCCTCGTTTAACCCTTGAAGTCCCGCGTGCGCCACTTTTTTGCAAAGCTTTGCAATCCCATAACTCGCCAGCCGCTAGAGCTAGAGAGCTGTTCAAACCCTCTACGGATTAAGCAAGTCTTCTGGTTGAAATCGAAAAAAAAAACATTTTTCGTTTTCTGTTTGGCGTTCTCTGGGGGGAACGCACAAGTGGGGGAGCTTTTGCGTTTTTTGGCCACCTTTACCTGGCGTTGGACCCCACCAATTGAGCCATCATTTCGGATCAAGATTTATACGGAAACTAGGCCAAAATCCGCGTCTTGAGAGCCCTTGAACGAAATGCAAATTCCACGGAATGAATTTGCATGCATATTTCAAGAAACATCGTAAATGGGCCAAAAACCCAATAATTAGGTTTCGATGGGAATCTGCGTTATCGTCTGCGTCCAGAAACCATCTCACCACTTTTTGCAGACGTTTCGTCCACTACGCATATTTAAGATTGTGTTCCGCGGTAGTTCACTTTATCCAAAACAATTGCCTTTGTTTTTTTCTGCTAAGGCTGACCAGCGCAAGTGCTGACCCCATTGGCTACATCAAGAATTTCTGTAGCGTGATAGAACTGTTGCACGAGCTCAAAAACAGCAGTACAAGCATTCAGGCATTTAATAATGTCTCAGCAGGGAAAAAGAAAAACTAAAAATGTGCTGGACTTCTATAAATAACAAAAAGTCAAAAGTATTCTTGCGCACTTTATGCGCATTCTCAATTCTTGCGTAGTTTAACAAGATTCGCTCTTGCAAACCTGGGTGTGCGCCTGTCAATCCAGCCGCACAATTTCTATGCTCGACTGCTCGTATTCGACAAGACATTAACGCAGCCTCATTTTGCAGTTGTGAATTGCTCTGACGCACTGATGAGTTTGTTTCACTCCCCTGTTTTAACGCGCATCCTGATAGTTTTGCAGTTATGAACTGCTGTGTTGTAGCGTTCAGTTTATTTTCTTCCGATAGCCTAACTTGGAGCGCTGATAGTTTATATTCAGTGCAATGACACATAAAATAAGAGGAGTGGATGTAGAAAAATGTGTATATTATGTCAACAAACTTCGCCAAAATATTGGTTTGGAAACATGACTATAACTTCAAATTGTGACGTCACAAACAGCGCACATCAAATACAAATCATCATATGACACTGAATGAGGCACCCTCATGAAAATTTTCTGCGTACGCCACTGTTGCCATCTACAGGAGTTTCCTCCTCCGACATGCGCTCGGTCGTTAGAAAGAGCTCAGGGTCTATTTGCATATTATCCGAAATATATTTGCATATTATTGCAAATGGATTTTCCGATATAATTATACCCGTTAAAGAATTTTTGTCCTTCGTTGGAACATCAATCCTCCCATACGCTTAAAAGAGGCGTAGCTGATGCTACTTTCGCCTCTATCGAGTTCGTTATTGAATGTGACGCTTTAGACAACAATTTCCGTTACGTAGAGTCAAGCTGGTCACCCTGTGGCGTTCACTTCCTGAATTGTTTATGGAAGCCAAAGCCATTACACAACACTTGAAAACGAAACCACTGCCATTATCGCGTCAGTTCCCAAGTGAGCTCATTTTCCTGCCAGGCAAGATGGCAAAGGTGATGTTGGAAAAATGGCAAAGATGTTTGCCTTGCAGCAAAATAAGTTACGCTTAAAAGAGTGACTATTTTTATTTGGTTATTTTGCCGGCGTTTCGCTCACCTATCCAGGCAAGCTTCTTGGCGTGGCAACGTTTACAACTATCTTACATTCAATTTTCCAATAAAAAAAACAGTGGGCAATTCGACGTACAACAACAAGAAGACAAAAGTCAACATGTAAAATACATGAGTGACGACTGATTACAAATTAACGGGGAAACCACAGGTGACGGAGACAGAGGATTCTCAAGCAAATTAAAGCGGCGCAAAATTTTCTCAAATATGCATTAGCCAAATCTCCAAAGGGTATAGCGTAACCGAATAGTGTAGTGCAAATACATGGTGATTAGAAAGTCATGACAAATAAAAAAAAACATTTTGCAATCCCCTAGATTAATTAACGAAAAACATTCACAATTTTTTGAAGATATTTTTGTATATAGCTAGGAAATGTTCGCTTTTATCGTAAGTAGTGTTCGTTTTTAAATTAATATACGATTCAAGAAAGCTACATTTGAAATAACGCATTAAAGTGATGTAATGCAATGGCGCATTTCCGATTGAAACATGACCACTTTGAGCTGTGTGTTTTGTTAACACTGTTTTTTTCTAGGATACTGATAAGATTTTTAAGAAAGTCACCCGGTCCTGTGGTATTATTTTAATCGAGTGATTAGGTTTCATTTTGTTTCTCCGATGCATTTCAGCTCACCTTCTTTGCAGGACATTTTGTAAGCTGCACCTCGACGTTGCTTACTTTGTTGGAAAAATATTTGTTAGTAATGATTTATTCGAATAATTTCTTTGGATAGTACGAGTGAAAAAGTCCTTCAGCGTTTCCACAAAACAACATAAATGGTTTCAAGCGGTGCAGCACGCAGCAACCGAGGACAACACGTGAAATAAACTAGTATGTTGTAACAGAAGACAAGACTACTGCTTCGATTTTCAACGTATGGATACTTCGGGTTATTCACCGATGTTTACCTGATTACAGTTTCAACACGCCTATGTCACTACATTCAGTAAACTCAATTGGAAAAAAATAAGGCTGCAGGTAAACTTGCAACATACTCGTGTAACTGTTCATCAAATCAGTTCTTTCGAACTGCAACAGGCCCTTAGTCTTGCATGAAACCATCACAGCATTCACGTCATATCGTTTCTTGCATGTCATAGCATTTTCCTTACATACGCTTTCTAATAATCTACCGAATTCAAGCAGCCCAGGGAGCTTACCGCAGTGTAAAATTTTCGAAGCAATTGAACACAGACTTCGTCGCTGTAAAATAAGCGGCAAAATTGCAGCGCCGTCTTGTTCTAAAAATTAAATGTTTTCACTCGCGTTTCTGTTGTGACAACCACAATTTTNCGTTTCGCCGACGTCCGAGTGTTAAGATTATGATGTTGCATGAAAGTGTGCTGGCATTTACAAACTACGAGCATCTGATTCTACAAGAAATGTTCTGGTGCGTGCAATGCTCATGTGTTCATCCAGCTAGGTCCTAGGAGATTCAAGTCAGCAAACTGAACGCATCTTAAAGCTTGAATAATGAAGATAGTTTCAGTGGCGTGCTGACGAACTGTTCTACCACAATAGGAAACTCGTAAAATTGGTACCGTCATCAAAAGTCACAAGGTGTCAGGACTGAGCCACCAACGAAGGACAAGGGCTGTATCAGTGACCAGGGCCGCAGGTTCTTTTCAGTTCATTCAAATTCTTTAGCAAAAAATGTCAACGTCAGTCTAAGTAGTGACTGCTACACGTAGCAGACAGGTTTCGATCTAATTAAATTTTTGGTATGCGATAATTTGAAGGCTCTAGGTTTGCTGCGAACTTTCGAGGAATCTGCCTGCCGTGCTCTGCTTTCATAACTTTGCGATTATTCGGACTTGCACATATCGACAGTGTAATAACGATGTCCACAAACGTGACGCAATCGTTTTACCACGAAATCAATCTCACGTATTTTACGCATCTTCAATCCTGAAAATTGCAAGAGATACAAGCGATATGACAAATAACAAAAGCAAGATTTAGAGAAAGCACACGAATCGTAGTGTCAGACACAAGGTGTGACCATAGATCTGCCCTCACATAAGAAGCTGAAAAGGCAAATTGACGCCAATTACTGAAAAACTATCTAGCAATGTAGTGATGATTCAGCTAAAGCGGGGTCGCGCTGTACACGATAATAAGAGTTTTTCGCGTCTCTTCATAGTGAGGCATGCAGAGCAAAAATGCGTTTGAAGGTCGTTATTGAATGCGGCTTGAATAACTGCGCCAAAAAGAGTTACGTTTGAATGCTCCTTTATAAGAAAACATCCATGGTGCAAATAACGCAACGCAGCAAGCTACCAAAAGCTTTTTGAGCAACTGCATTAATCAGTCTCTAGTAGCGACAACAGTTTTGTTGACAAAAACAAGAAAAATGCCAGTTTTATTAGCATTTTAATACACAACTTATGCCCTATGTTTGCTTCATTTTCTTATGATTTTGGAAAAAATGTGTTTGACGTGATTGACAGTGAATGTTCGAAGCCATGGGTTGAGTCATTTGGTCAAGCATTTTTGTTCTTTGTATCTGCTGCCTCCCAAGTTTGGATGAGCTTCTTTTCTATATCGATGGAGTTAACAAGATTTTTACAGAAGCCTCTCGGCATGTAGTGCAATGAGATGTTCACCTGGAATGCAAAGAAACAATTATAGAAAACTCTATTAGAGAAGGAAAACGCATGAAAATTTTCGCAGTTTTTTGCAATACACAAAAGATGTATTTGCTGAAGATTCAGAATGTGATCATCTTCAGAGGCTCACCATTTCAAACTTTGTGGTATCATCAATAGAATTTTATTTATGCTATATTTTTTGTTCTCTGACTGAAATGAAATCCAACTAATGCTGGCAAACAAGCAATCACATTTTAATAGAGTTTGTGCACAATCATCAGGTAAAGAGGAAGAGACCACGGGTGTACTGTACACTCCGGGCGTGCTAAGTGTGCGATGCGCACCCTGACAAACTGAACATGACCTGACATTTTCCAGATCGTGCAATCAAGGGAAAATCACGAAAAAGTTAGAAAGATAATTATGCACTTGNNCACAATGTGCTCGTATTCGAAGAAACATTCGTGTAGACCAGGGGTGGTTAAACTTTTTGACCGAGGGCCGAATTCGCGACTGCCTGGCCACTGGAGGGCCGGATCCTGTACGATTTACGTAATCTATACAAAAAACAGGTTGCTAAAATGCATTGTAGTACAATAATAAAAATAAAATTACACAATTTTGTTTACACTTTTATAGCGCTGCTTACAGCTATTGTAAGTGCTGCTGCGGCAGACAAGTCAACTAGAGACAGGCAGCAGCCAATGCTGTTGTAGTGCTGTCCACAGTTGGCAGGGCATACTATGGTATGGAATGGTATGGAATGGAATATGGAATGGAAGGAAAAAATCGGTATGGAATATGGAATGGCTCAAGTATGCAATGGAAGATTTCATGTATAGAATGGAACAAATCTTCCATATTCCATACAAATTCCATACTTGCACATTCTGACATGGTGTTGCTGAAGTCCGTTTTT
>JGI24022J15233_10007775_pt1 | contig 11864 bp, 5 predicted proteins | sample Ectturendosymbi2_FD_15233 | JGI IMG/M metagenome (IMG submission 15233)
TCGAATATGACAGGAAAGCTACTCGCGTACCACCTGAAAAGCCCTCGCGTACCACTAGTGGTACGCGTACCACAGTTTGAGAACCACTGAGCTAGGGGACCACCGGCCCAGTATCGATCTTCGTACCCCTAGGTATAATTTCTTTCGAACACCCTGCAGTTGAGTATCGTATTTATTCGATTGTAAGCCGCGGCTTAAAGATTTTTTATCATTTCGTGCGGCTTTCAACCAAAAGCGGCTTACATTTTCTATTTCTTTACTTTATCGAAAGGTATAGATGACGTTCAGTCTTTCCTTGGCTACGTTTTGTAGACCAAACTCTTCTTTCGCATTCAATTTTCTTCAGCATCACGTGCACATCCATCAATGGAGGGATTATGATAAACAGAACGCAGTTGTAGTGGTGTAAGCATCATTTAATGCCGGGTTTGCCAATTAACGGGTAACACACGAGCACGCGAACGTCACGAATGCATCTCAGAGGCTTAGGCAACCTATGTTCAAGTGCGGTTTACAATCAATGGCGGCTAACAATCGAGTGAATTTGGCAGGCGCATAATCGACTACCAGAAAAAGCGAAGGAGAACGTTGCGAATCATCGAAAACAAATTTTACAAATGATGACGTCATGAAATGCGTCATGGGGGCCCTCCAGTGAAAATTGCCCCGGGCCCCCCTACCCTTTAATCCGGCTCTGTCACCAGATAATCCATGAACGGAAATATTAATGATACAGATGGATCGCTTTACTGTCATTAGCTTTTACGGCGCACGATGAGCTTTTTTCGCAGAAGTATCGATTGTTCTGCAAACCTCGTTTTAATCCATTAAACTTTGCAAGACAATCTAAAATATACTGCACACCTTTGACTTGAGTTTAGTGTTTCCGCAAAAAGGAACAAGGCAAAAGAAATTAACACACATGGATCAACAATTAGGAATAGTGAATGTGCATTCCAAACGGTCCGAATCCGAAGTGTTTTGTCAAATAGGATAACAGGATTCGGTTTTTATTTTTCACAAGGGCATTCGTGATGAACCTGTGTACGCGTGCGTCACGTATGAGTGATGTGGCTCCTGCAATACGCTTATTTTGCCCACAGCTTATGACATGCGATGCGAGAGGGTCGAAAAACGAAGAAAACTTCGTTTTTGGCGGACGTACTGGCGCACTATGCTCGCAGCTTTTCGTCACTCGCTCGCACCGCATGTCATGAGCAATTGAAGAAAACGGAATTTGCAAGCTATCTGAAATTAAACGTTCAATCAGATAGTGCTTGACACACTAGGCTGGTGCAAGAATTCTGAACAACTGCCTTTGCTCAAGCAATTGATTTTTAATACCTCTGCATACCTTCCACGTCAGCATATACAGAAAGATCGTTTTCCATTGTGGGAAACCGCTATCAAGTAGGACTTACATTGAGCGGGCGAACCTTTAGTAAGCCTTACTATATTGCGCTGCAATACACTTGAGGTTTGGCTGAGGTGTTGCGACGAACAATAAGTTTTCTTATTGCCAGTTTTGTTGGAAGGAAAAAATTAGAATAGGGTTCGGTATTACTCCTTCGATCTCGCTATTCCGGAATTTTCTCAATAAACTGTCCCTGCACATCGCTGGCAAAAAAGTTTAAACACAGGTTGATTGATTTGAGATTCAGGTGAAAATGTTTCTCACCAACGTAAAGTTGTTGTCCCTGAGTTTGCCAGTTGTCCTAATAGGTTTTGTAGCTTCAAAAAGTTAGTATATATTGCATTAGTCCGGTAATGCATCTTTTCTTGTCAACACCCGAAGATACGTATTGGAGGATGTTCAGCAACAACAACGAATCGACAAATACAATGCGTTTTTCAAATTATCTCTACTGCGAAAGATTTACTTTAAGTTTTGGCGAGCTGCCCCCACAGTATTGGCTAAGTTATCAGAAGAACCTCAAAATGTTTTGCAGCGTATGTTGTCATACACCATTCAATTAATACGCAAGTACAGCTGAAGTTGATTTGTGCCTCATGGCACATGAAGTTTTGCAGACAAATTGCCTTTCGTCAATGCCATCACAAATAAGGTGACACAACACCTACAACAGTATGTTAAGCGGGTGCAGATGTTTTGAGACACGCGTCTCTAATTTCCCCCAACAGGAAGCTTGACAAAAGATAATGTGCGAAAGGACGAAATTGACATGATCTTTGCTCTAGATTGCAAGCGTAAATTCAAGCTGTTAGGTGAAAAACTCCCAAGAATGTGTTACGCAACAGTCGACGGGATGTCATGGAAATATTAATCAGCACACTAACATCCAACTTTGGTTTCACAGTTATCGATAGTTACCTGTCAAAATAAAGTCAATACGGCAGATAACATCATTAATTATTTCTTTTCGAGACTGAAATGAAGCAAGAAGCAACTGACGTTTCAAAATAAACCGATTTACATCTTGAAGCAAAACTTATGCAAATATTGTTACGTTTATTTTGCTGTCGAAACAACGTGTTGCTTATAGCTTGCTAGACAGCGCGCCCAATTGACTACAAACTGCACACAAGCATATGCAGCAAGAGCTTTGACAAGCAGGAGATGTAAATCGATTTTTTAAGCTTAAAAAGTAGGAGAAAAAGCTAACCTGTTACCCTTGATTACAACGGCACCATGAATAGTTTTAATGCGTTTGGGATTTGGTGCGGTTCCAATAGCATCTTTGTGTCTTCGCAGTAATTTAAGAGAAGCGTCGACAGTTATTGGTGGCTTCGTCGTAATAACAACTGTTTCCCCGTTTGCAGGTTTGTAGCATGGAAGCTGTAGCTCCTATAAGAGCAATGCAGGAATGAATTCACGAAACTCAGCAACATTGACTAAACGACTTCTCAAGCATTCTTTTAATTGTCCAGTGCTACTTCGTGAACAAGTGTTTAGTAAGGGGGGCGCTTATTTTTTTACCCAGGGNGTGTAAGTGGCCACGAAACTCCGCGACTCAAGTAAATGACAGCGACCTCGATCCTGAATGTGGTGATGAGTATTTATGAGTTCAGTTCATCTAAGATTTGAAAAGCGGATAACGGAATAATCGGTAAGAGCGCCAAAAAATGAAAAAACATTATCTCTGTTTCAGCGCAATCTTTTGCGTGAAGAAAGTCATTATTGAAGTGAAATCCAGTAGCGTTCGGCATTATTTCACAATTCGTCACCACAAGCTCAGTTGTCACTGAATGACGCGAAGAACGAATTTTATAAATCCAAGCTGAACGACTCGCCAGGTCCAGAACAAACGTTTACTGCCATTTTGCTATTCAGCACTGGAATATATGAACAGTCAACAGCAACTAGTGCCAGTTATAGGGAAGAGTGTAGTGGTGCTTTTGCACCAAGACCCCGCACAACGAGAACAGAGGAAACCTATCACGAAACCGAGAACAGCAATCCATACCCTTTCAGAAAAATAAAATCCCACTGTTCTTCACATGGCATTTGACAAGGCATGGTCAAAGTTTGGGCCGATTATAATCATCATAATTATGCTTTTGAATCCCGTTAGTTGACCATTTTAAATTATATTACAGAAGCCAGTTAATACTTTGCTTCTCATTTATATTACTTTACACAAAATCCATCCATCTGTCCCCGATCCACCCCGTTTTTAAAGTTTACAATCCAATGCGGTCTGCAAATGGGAATGTTTGTATGTCCCTGCACTAGGTAGGCAAGAACTAACAGAAGGATCATACAGTACAACCAGGCACGTGGAGAATACATCTATTTACCAAAATAAAGTTTTTTAAATGTTATCCTTCGACCTTCCATCTGCAACAGTTCGCCAGAGCGCTACTTCTAAGTGAACTACTGGTCAATGATCTCCACTATGTAACTGCTACCTAATTAATTTTCTTTAATTTGTCGTCATCTGAAAGAAGCATTATCTCAGTATATTGTGGGAGATCCAGGATATAATACCGATTTACGGAGACATCGCTACCAGGATCGATAGTTATTGGTGAGTGAGATCAAATCGTGCCAGTATTAACACTTCGGATTTTGCACAGAAGCGGGAAAATCTAATGCCAGCAGTATTGTCACTTTTAACCAATACATACATGCGTCAAGTTGAAGTTGCTAGGGAAATTTTAAATTACGTGTTCCCAACGTTCCAAAGATTTCAAAAAAACCTTGTTACAAACAAGGCGTGAAACAACAAAAAATGAAACCAATTTGGACAAAGTTTTGACTTCATGAATATCCCTTCGTCATACCCGCTTTGTACTCTTTCTGGATTTGACGAGTGGCGCCAACTCCGCTTACTTGTGACGTGGGCCACGCGGCTACTTTCGCAGGAAATGCTGCAATGGTGTCGAGTCAACGGCAGCACTGCGCATGAACTTCTTGGCACCCACCCATTAACGCCGACACGGGGCCGAAGAGGCCGCAAATACCGTTTTCATGTTTTCGGTATGACCCGACCGGGAAGTGTGCTCAATCCACTGTACCACTTTGCCAACGATATATGAATGGAAAAATATAATGTCGTTATATTTGAAGGAAAAAATGCAGCATGGCAAAGGTTTGAAACAGCACCGTTGCGCAAGTGACGACACGCATTTCACAGCTACTCAGCATCCACTCGATTTCGAATCTTGGCATGTACCTGGTTTATTTTGGACGCAAGAAAATCCATCTTTGTTGACTCGCCGTGAACCAGCATCACGTTTTCAGGCTCGCACATCCGTATGAGTTGCATGATGCCTTTTGCGTCTGCATGAGCACTGAAGGACATGTACTGCACTTGCATTTTAATATCGACGACCTGCAGTAACACAAAAATGAGGAACCAAGCTGAAAATTGTCTCAGTAGCACAGCAGCTCTTGAGGAAACACGTCCTTGGCACTATCATCCCAGGCATGCACACTGTCTGAGTTTTACGACTTCTGACTACACCTGTCTACATTTAATTGAATGCATCCAACCAGAGTTGTAAATGGGCCTAATTTTGAAGCCTAAACCCGTCCCGAAACCACAAGTCCGAACCCGATATTTATTTTTGATGCCCGATTTAGGTACGAAAGCCAAGTATGCCGAATGAGATGAGTTATGCGTCATTGCGAGGTATTGGTGGCGTAGCAAAGTAAACATGACTAAATAATCCACAACTGATCATTTTTGTTGAAGGTTTAATCAACTCTATAGCTTCAACAGTAACTGGCGACAAAAGTGTCCGTACTTGTGAAAAAAGTTTATATGCAGGCCCGAAGTCGTCCCGAAACATTTTGACAAATGTTAAGCCTGAACCTGGCCCGACTTACAACTCTGAATCTAACCAGTCATAACTGAAGGGAAAGAAACGACTTTTTCGTCCAATGCTGCCGACATTCAATGTTCGATTAGAGTTACTAAGTCGGCACCACATACCGGCGGAGAAAGCCTTTTCCATACGAACCGAAGTGTGCATGGAGTATGCCTTGCGTCTTGTTCTGGAAATCGCGCTATGACAGTGAACTCAAGGTTTAAATAGAAAAATCATCTGTTTCCAAAAACCGATAAACCAATCATCTGAACTTACCTGACCAGGTTTCAGCTCAATTTTTCGCATTCCAGACAGAATTTTGTTACCGACAGTACCAGCAACGCAATACCCGGGCATGATTATCATGTTTTTTTCATTCGTACACCATTTCTTGAAAATTTCAAGAGACAAACCACCGTGCAGCATACCAGGCGTGGCAAACACCACCATAGGGCCTGGGTTTTCAATATACGCTCTGGAATGGAAAACTTTAATTCAGATTCAATACAGCTTCATTCCGTGAGGTATATGCACGGTCTTCCGCAACGACGAAGCAAATGAAATATTTCAAATCAGAGCAAATGTTGGTAGTTCCGCCAAGGCCAATAACAAAAATGACGGGACGCGCCATACTCATTTTTAGGTCTTTGCCAGAACGTTTATTTAAAGTGCATGACTCCAACAGTGCTTGTGACACATAAATCGAATGATTGACAGCTATTTTTACATCTGATGAGGTACCCCAAGTTTGAAAAAAAATAAAATGCAGTATATACTTTCAGAAAGAATTACTTCTTCAGAGATCAAAACTTGTTGCGTTGCAGAGTAATGTTGCTATACGAAAGCATGAAAGATATTCACAAACCTGTTGAAACTTCTGATGTGCTTGAAATCAAACATATTTCTCTCAACAAAGGTGTTTTTAATTTTCTGGTTGGTCCACGTGATAAACAGTTTGTAATACTCGGTTGCTTTGTTTGTCAAACCCGTAGAGAAATAGATGGGGACCTGGAAACAATCGAACAAAAACATGTCTCGATTACACTATTAGAAACAATAACGCGTCAATGCAAGTACAAAAAGGAAATCAACAAGAACATCGGTGTTTGTTGCTAAACTTGCGTCTCAAAATTAGTGGTGCCTCAGTGTATGTAACAGCACAACACTACCGAAAAACTTTTAGGACATGTGGATATTTCTGCAAAACAAAAAGATGTAAAAGACTTTTCTGTCCCAAGAATTGTTTTACATGTCGAATTTATTTCAACACAAACCTAAAAAGTAGCGACATACTGGAATCAACTATTTCAATCCTCCGGAACTTGGAAACATAAAGAACCACTCAGAATTCCAGCCCGAACTGGAATTATTTACCTCGTTTATGCGATTTTGTTCCAAAAGCAGCGAAACAATTTTAGCATATAGAGCTTCAACTTTCAAGTATATCTTCTAGAATGCAAGGCACTTTGCAGTAGGCATTTTGATTTCTGTGTGCAAGTTTTTTCATTATGAAGTTCTACCAGTTTGTTCAAATTGCCCTTGCTATGTTGCAAAAAAAAAACTTGTAAATTATTGCAATGTCAATATTTTCATACAGTAATGCAACGCCTTATTTGAAAATTGATATAATTTTTATTTCAAATACAGATTACAAGGTAATTACTAGGAATGGACTATCCGGATATCGGTTGACCGGTTAACCAATGCATTTCAGCTATCCGATATCCGGATAACATTTTGGTTAACCGGATAATAAAGGAGTAACATTAATACTACACTTTTATGTTTGTACGACGTTAAGCAACATGGAATTGCCTTATTCCCAGCTATGTATTTTCCCCTTCTATTGCTAACCTTAAATCTACCCCTTCAGATAGGCAAATGTACTCCTGGGGGTACATGTACCCCAGGTTGGGAACCTATGCTCTCTAGAATGTCGGGGAAAATTCGTTCTATTACGTCACAAAGTAACTGATATGCGACAGGAAATTTTTAAACCTCCCGGCATTTCAGTCGAAGCGCTTCGAGTCGAATGTATGGCCTATGCTTTATAGTGTCTAAATGAAAAAAAACAACATTGGACTGGAATTCAAACGTTTCAAAAGTGAAAACCCGGTGTGGGGCTACTTCCAACGTTCAACAAATGGCGAGAGGGCAAAGTGTGATACCTGTGGAACTAATATTTCTTGCAAGGGGGATCAACAGGAGCCATGAGAAACCACTTGCATTTGAAACACAAGATTTAGGTTGATGCAAAGAAGACAAAAGTGCATGTTCCTTCTTTGGCAGTCAGTTCTACAGGCAAACGCAGGATTGACAACTTTTTTAGACCAGTCAAAGACTCGGAGAGCATTGTTGTAGAGCTAGCAGCTGTTGACAGAATTTCTTTTAACACAATTGCTACCAGCAGGCAAATGAGGCATGCGTTTCCAGCAAGAGGATACAAGTTACCAGACACAGCGCGAAATGTTAGAAATCTTGTCATGACATTCTTCTATCAACTGAAAAGCAATATCAAAGAAAAGATCAAAATGAAAAAAGGCACTGGAAAAGTCTGCTCTATTACGCTTGACGCGTATACAAGCACAAAAAACAGAATATGCATGAATCTAAACCTTCACTGCGATGAAGGGCACATTAAGGAAAATAAACATCACAAATTTGTGTTTTTTCGTTGTACTGTGTAAAGTTAGGCAAAGTACAAAAGTAACAGGTCTTTGTATTTTGACTGCTAAATGGATTATATGACTCTGAGTCAATACTTTAATCATCATCAAAACTTTCACATCTTGTTATCTATTCTTTTGAATAGCCCGTTAACCGGATAGCACAAAAACCAAATATCCAGATATATCCGTTATCCGGATAACAATTTTTTACAACTATCCGTCTAACCCTAGTAGTTACCCCAATTTCCAAATAGCTATAACATTGCTGTGTGAGAATGTTGACATTCTATCATGCGTTTTCCAAAAATATCAAAACATTGTAAAAATTACACTAAAATAGCATTGATTAAGAATAGTTTTGATTCGCACAGCACATAAAACACACATGTTAAAAGAAAGACGTTCATAGCTGCACTATTGGTGCAGAAGACTGGAATGTTCAATGACTAGCAGGCTGTGAGATCGTAACAAATTGCAATGGCATTTTTTACGAAATACAAGCAATTTTTCATTTGTTGTGATCCACTTTTTACTGCAGGACAAGGTTTGAAACTGAAGTCATGCTATGGCGGAATCTGTCACATGCGACTTTCAAATTTTATGTTGAAGTGATATCCAGTTAAGTACTTGTTCATTACATGATCCAGTGGGAAAGTTTCTAACATAAGAAACATAATTAAGATTTTTGAATGAACAGACGGAAATCGAGTCTTGATAGCTTCACAAAATGTGGTCGTAACAGACTGAATAACAGGCACAAATAGATCGAGAAACATGGTAACTCTGATGGCAGAATAAGTGCGACGAAATAATTTGATAGCCTTATCATATCTGTAACTGAAGCTTTTAACTCTACATTTAAACGTGTCCTGTTGATGAATACAAGCAATTTTTGCATTGGTTTCAGCTTCAGTCAAAGGCGAATCACTATACGCTATTATATGACTCTAATCAGTGTAACTACATTCTTAGGCATCAGTACTTTTGTACAGTGCCTAGCTAAAATAGAAAGAGATCCAAGAAATGACATTTGCATGAAGAACAATTTGGACTAAGTCAAAAAGGAACAATCATTACAATTCCCAAAATGATCTGATTGTAAACAAAAACAGTAATAGGGCAATTCCACGATAAAGATACTCCAGGGTTGAAAAAAATAAAACAAAAAAATTAAAGCAAAAAAAGTGTTACATAACTTTTCATAGTCTTTATGAAAACACTGTTTACAAACACAACAGATGCCAAAAGTGTATATTTTTTAAAATGCAAACACATGTACCTAGCACGAAAAAAAATTGTTAAATTTGCAAATGTTTTTTTCGGTGCATTAAAATGAGCGTAAATTGTTTTTCTCTCTGGTCAAGTAAGTTTTTTGGTTAAAAGCATTGGTGAACTAATCATTTGCATAGTGAAATTACTTGTAAAAAGTTTCATCACTGGGAATTTTAGCATCTGAATAATATCAAAAGAGATGCCCTATTAATCACATTTTTTTCGTTAAAAGTTTTTTCCTGTAAAACCTAGTAAGGCTTTCTGCACAATACCTCAGATTAATTAACAACTTAGTGTATACTTTGTATATAAACCAGAGAATTTTGTCAAAACCGATAGTTTCTTTGTTTATAGGCAAAAAGATTTTGTCTTGTTAGTCACAATATGTTTTGGTAAAAAAAGAATGTTTTAGTAATGAAACACCAAGTTATTCGTTTATGTGTAGGACAAACTAGCTTCTTTTCACAAATATCGGTGTCTGTGATGGTGTTGAGTAGAGAAAAGAGATTTAAAAGAGTTGTCAGTACTATATATACACATTTGTACAACCCACCTCTTGCTGTACTATCTTATGTTAACCCATTGTACCTACATTTGTCCCTTACACTAAACTAATTAAGTTGTTACCCACAATGCTTTATTACCCTACTACCCACTTTTGAAGTCATCATGTCTGACATGTGGTTGTTGGTGAAGTAGCACTTCATACTAGAGGCTTCTTGTTAAAATTGATGCAGTTAAAATTGAAACTTTTAGCAATACATGGCAATAATTTTTTAAGTAACACTTTAGCAATTTTATGTTGTTTTGTTCACGTTTGCACATAATTGACTTAATTGTGCATCTTTCTGTTTGGAGTTAGCTGGCATGCTTGTTTATTTTAGAACAGCGTGGTCCAACTACTTTTAACCTACAGCCCATTTTACAAAAACGTGGCAACTCATGGGCCACTTCTAAGAAAATGATGTATAAAACAAGAGATTCGCAGCATTTAAAACTAAAAAAGGGAAGACCCGTAAGTGTGTCATTGAAATTATTACACAATAGCAAATAGCAATTTATTACAAATCATTATCAGTGGGAAACCTGGGGTCGAGGCTTCTCTGACACTATCGTTCCTTCATCAATACCAGTGTTAGTGGTGCAACTCAGAGACTATCGTCCAGTCTTTCATCTGCCATTAAATTTATGTTTTTAGATTTGGCTTGCTCCATCGTAGCAAATGTACCCTCATACACACGTGTTTCCAAATCGAGAGCATTTTAGTGTGAACTCTTTCAGTTTGAGAAATCTTTCTTTGCTGAATAATTTCCAGAAGCTCTCTGCAGTCTCTAACACTGTTAGATTTTACATTTTTAGTGAAATGCTTGTTTTAATGAAAATTGCCTATTACAGGGATAAGCAATAAGTTAAGCAATCAACTTTGTCTTGAGTGGTACCACATGTACTACTCAAGACACGGAATGAACATAAAACACAGAGGCTATCTAGTCAGGGGGTTAGCAGAGGACCGTAAACCTTCTAAGTTGATCACAAAATAAATAAAACAAAATGGTACACAGAAAGGGCATTGCTCTTGTGAAAATGCACTTTATCCAAATGTAACCTCACACGCTTTTCAACAAATTTCAGATTTGAAGATTTTTCTTGAATGCTTCCAAGGACCACTGAAAATGCTGTGGCGGGCCACATGTGGCCCACAGGCCTGTAGTTGGACCACGTTGTTTTATATAGTAACATCAAAACAGCTAAATCTGCAGTTGAAAGTAAAAAAAGTATATTCAAAAAATTGAAGAAAATATGAAAAATATTTAGAAAAGCAAAGAAAGCAGATGAAAAACTATAAGCCTAAAGAAAATTCCAAAATCCGACTAGTCTTTCTTATTGTGAAGGTTCTATGATTGCAGCTATCGTTCCATGTTATTAAGTTGTACTGATTTTTCATTTGAAAGTTTGAGGTGTTGCTTTGTTAAGTGGTATTTCTTATTGTTTTATTTGCACTAGCTGTTCATTTGGCAGTATAAGGTGTTCTTTGTGACATATTATTTTCTATAGTGGTACTCATACGGCAGTATTAAAAAATGCTGCTGAATTGAAGTATTAAACCATTTTTAATTGCATGAAGATGAAGTCGCAGCATGGTATATTCAATTTTTTTGCTTCAGATTGGTCCCAGAGCCTGGGAGCCTGTCTTGCTGTGGCTATCATTCAGCATTTGCCAAGCGGTTGTGAAATAATGTTTGACTAGCTCAATCTGTGCAGCAATGGATTTTTCATGTTTGGCATTTTTTAGTTTTTGAGTGAAATTTTCAACCTATACTTTTTCAAGTGCTCTTTTAGATATGGATCCATTTGCTTGCATGCGTAGCATAGGAAGCATTTACATCACCATGGTCTTTCACAGATATCTTCATTTATTTTTGTTACAAACTTTGCATTTAGCCAAAATTGGTTGCTTATTAGTTCTTGTTTGTTGAATTTATAATCTTGAAATTCAGGTGATGTTCTAATGGATGCAGACTTCTGAATAATTAAAACTGATTTCGAACAAGGTTTTTTTAGTTAACTCATTTAATTCCCAGCATTGTATCAGAATAATTTAATACTGTGAGGCTTATCTTGCAAATAAATGCAAAGAAGTAGTCATAA
>JGI24022J15233_10007776_pt1 | contig 11864 bp, 7 predicted proteins | sample Ectturendosymbi2_FD_15233 | JGI IMG/M metagenome (IMG submission 15233)
CCGTGCCCCCCTTCGTTACGCTCCTGGTCACAACACTGAATCCCCGACGCGAGAAAAAGCGTTCTGACCCATCTTTAACGAGTATAGTAACAGAACATGCAATTCAAACCTGATGTGATAGAAAGCAAAAGCACACCTACCACAGCAATGAAATGCTTTGCACTTGACCGCAGATCGGGATAAACTACATCTTTCTGAACTTTTAACAATTAAGTNACCAACGACGCAAAATGGGTCCTGCCCAAATTAAGGACCGAGACCATGGGCGTCGGAAGGATTTTTTCTACATGGGAACAATAGTGGATTTTTTCTATGGAGTTGCCGAAAGTTTTTTTTCCAGGGAGGGGGCAGCAGTGGTGAAATTTAACTTTACCAACTCAAAGTAAGAGAAATATATGTTTTTAGTAAAATGTTATAGGAAAATCGCAAATTTCAAAATCAAGGGGCCCTGCCTAATCCCGTCCGACGCCCATGACCGAGACCAAACCATTTACGCAAATTCAGGCAAGAGGTGATGCTGACGATGGCAGACACAGGGTATAACACCTGTAAAAGAATAAATACGGCAAGACAAGCGCTGCCAAGTGCATTACACTGGATAGGGGTATTTGCTAATGTAGTTTCTTAGCACATACGGCAAAGGTAAGTTTGCAATAGTAAACGGGTTTTCCCAAAGACGGCAGTGCCGGTTAAGGCTTGTGCGAGTCAAGTGTTGAAGACTGGGTATGCCACTATCAATTGGTCTAGTAAGCTGGACTGGGATTTCTCTTCTGCCCTCTCTACCCATCCAATAGCACATAAATCGTCCACTTTCTGATGCCGTTCCATCTTCTGTTCTCGTTGTGGGGCTGCTCTCAGTAGGATTACTGTTACTGTGTGTTGGAACTGAGGCAGGAGCTGCGATACTGCGGGATATACAACTTGTGTAGTGAAGGATCATGCGCACCGCGCATTCTCTTCGAGAACGACTGCGTCGATCCGATACTGTGCTTTTTTTCTCCGGGCCCGTTGACTCGTCTTGTTCGGACTCGAAGTGAAAGGTACCGTCGGAGTAAACGATCCTGATGCTGGTAGGCCCACGAGCTGTCATTAGACTGAGGCTGAAGAGATATCTGCAATGTAGTGAGCATACATGTAAGGATGCGTTCTCAATATCGTGCTAGGCTTGAAAGAACGGAGAACTGATAGCGGAAGTTATCACGTGAAGCATGAGCCGCATCCGAAACAATATGCCAGGCACGGCTTATGAATGTTTTCAGCAAAGACGTAGCGCGGGCATCTCTCTGAGCATACGTTTTTCGCAGGTGATACAGTAACATGGCAATTTTAGGCATGGCAAAAATGTTATTGTGTCCTGTAGGAAAAGATTGCTGTGGAAAGCAACAAATGATAAGAGTTTCAAAAATGTGTTTCGTTTGTGAGCAGTTGCCACTGTGAAGTGCATTAGGCCACCAGGCCACCACTCCCTAATAATCCTATTTCACCAAGCTAACTTCAAAATTATGATAATAATCTTTCATTCTTTATTCATTAAACACTCACCCAATCAATTCAGGATGATTTGCCTAGTCGTCACACTTGTCTGCGCATTAAGTTTAGATATCAGAAACCCTGGAGGAATTCGTATTGCTCTAGTAAACACTAAGATGGAATGTCCTTCTACTTCTAAAGGAGCAAAGTCCACACTTATTTTCAATCTCTTTGCGAAACACGCCTGAAAATTGCTGAACACCGGTAATCGCAAACAGATTTATCTGATTCAGTGACGTCAATACGCGTTTCATAAGCACAGTTTATATAACATAAGCAGGGCTGGCTAACCGGATAGCAAAAGTCGTTAATCGAAGATTTTGCTCCAGGGCATTAATCCTTCGAGAGTGCGTTTCACAAAGACCTCGTAGGTTTCAGTTACATAACTGCTGATCTGGCGGCCATGATTCCACCAAGGAAAGGCACAGTCTTATGCAGGCCACTGCGGTTTTAGCGATTTCACGAGGTTCCTGTTTTGAAACGCTTCAACGTCTTAAGACAAAACGTTTCTAAGTAGCAATTATATGCCTCCAAACGCCGAGCAAGAAATCGCACAGGTCGGCTGAAATTGCATGCAAGGACACGCTTCTTGCGTTCACTTTCCACTCTGGTCCATTAAAGCTCAATTTTGAGGAGCGCATTGCTTGCGAAAAGCACAATGTTTCCATAGAAGGAGACCTTCTCGGAGAACGAAAGTTGGTTGTTATTTAAATGTGACTCTTCGAGCAAGTGAGGAGGAGACAGCAGGTGCTGTCTTATTTACTGCTTCAGTCAGTACTGTGACCACGATTAATCAAATATTGCCACTGTGTAAACTCCGTCAAAAACGCTGTTAAACCTTTCAACTATAATCTCCAAATGAAAAGTGGTAATAAAAGAATAGCTCAAATAACCTTTTGAAAGTTTTGAATTTTAACAAGATTGGCGAATTTTTTGCAACAAACTAGGTTTTGAAATGTGAAACATTTTATTTCGCAAAACTGACATTTTAAACGGACACTGTAGAACGTATGAAGAACGTATTTAAATTGAACTTTCTTTATCATTTCCAACATGTTTGCAAACAAATGTGAAGTTACGAGAAAACCCTAGATGTTCTGTAGCATATGACCAGGATTATCTGCAGTTACCACAAATGTTAATAGAAGAGAATTTTCTTCTTGACTTATTGCGTGTATACTTGGTGGTGCCTCTAAAATATATTTTAGTGATGCCCTCTGCTGGCGTCTTTTTCATCGCGTGGAAAAAACGTTGCAACTTCCAGTGACTGAAGTTCACTTTTGAAACAGTGCTGCAAACTCTTACGTTTCTTGCTCATTACCTCTTTGTATGTTTTGATATTACAAAACGTAAAACCCGCACGTTTGTGAAAGTGAATTGTAAACGTCAAGATTCAAAAGTTTTGATTGCAAGGTCTGGACAGACTTGTTTCCTACTTCTTTTAACAGCAAAGAAATACTTTTATATGAAGATTATGATTAACACAAAATTTAATCATTAGCGGACAGCGTCAAGCTCACTGTTAAAAAAAACTCCTTGGACAGGCTCCTGTGTAACGTCCAGGACACTGAATGACTAAGTATATTACTATTGTTTAATCGCGATGCCGACAGTTCCTATATTTGTTTGAAATCAGAGCCTGCCTACCCTCCGTTTGACTGAAGAAAAACGTTCCGCAAACCAGGTTCTTTTCTCAAAGTCAGTTTTCTTTCTACTTTTACGCCAATCAAGATCGCAAAGCGCATATAGGCGTAAGCATTAAATAAACACTCGACTTCACTGGAACAAACGATCATTTCCCTTCTTCATCTGGTGACCGGAGATGGTCATTACGTCAGCTCAGAAAGTGCAAAGCATTTCCTAGAAAACGTTCCTGCGGAGCTGGAGATCACAAGCTTTGGCGTAGATTACATTCCCGTTGATGAGCGATACACTCGGAAAAGAACTGAACGTGACATACGGGGCATACTTTTGACGAGACGCTTGGTCAGCAACAGACCTCATCTCGCTTCCAGGATCACAAGATAGCGGCTGAGCACCACAGATTAGATGAGAATGGAACTGCCTTCATTGTTTATTCCTACGGCGCGTATTGCGGGATTTTAGTTCAGTCTGAGTGCTGGCCTTGTACTCAGACGCATCATCCTTTGTGTTTTACTTGTCGGTGACGTCAGTTACAACAACCTGGTGCTTATGGATGGCAATTTCGTGGGTGTTCCAAAGGTACGGCAGATAAAATTAAACAAGGCTATAGTTGTATTAAGGCTGAGAGGTTTTGCCAATAAACAAATCGACAATGGTATTGAGACTCATAATTGTGGCAGTGGTAACAGATGCTACGTTTAGATTCCCAATATTATACAACAAAGATTAACTATTTCTTTGGAAAAAGATATGAGAAAACAACGAAGGCGGTTATGTGCCAAGCGTCAGAAATTTTACAATAACACTCAGGCGTCCTATTCATTGCAGACTGCCACTGTTCTTTGTTTTTTTTTTATTTTTAGCTGTAAAACAATCAGCTATGATCGGTTGAACTCTACGCAAAGATTATGACGAAAATTCAGTGTTTCGCTTTTCGCCGAACTCTAGACAAAATATGAACAAAAGGTGAAAAACAGTCACTGGCGTTCAAGGACACATTTTCCCAAGTTCAAACGATGTCTATTCATCCAGTCTTTTGTTATATAGTTAATCTATTTATGTTATGGTAAATTTTGTTTTTTAACTGATTAGAGTATTTACTATTATAAACGTTGATAGGTACTGTACATAAAGTTGTTGTAAAGTGGTTCATTTCAGCAAATTTAACGTAGAACAACGCGTTAAATTCGTTTCATTNAACNTGTTGGCAATATCAATGAGGATCTCTATTCGCGTGGAACATTTCCACTAACGCAAGTGCAATTCTGTTTTACCATTACCTGGCAATTATCACCGTAGACCTCCTTGTTCGTACACTTCAACAAATAGCGAAATATACGAGAAAAAATGGAGAAAGAAAAGAAAAAATATTTGAAAAAGATAAAAAATTGTAAGAGAGATATACAGCTTCCTAAGGCATCTTTCGTAAAAGAACAACGCCACAGAAGAGTCAAAGCAAGCACATCGCGATTATTAAATCGGAAAGTTTGTTGTGACGGAACTGATTGAAGGTAAATTGCAGCTCCTGTCATCAAATANTAATAGTTTGAATTTTATTCTCCCAATATAAAATAATTACAAAACTGTTTAAACAACATTCAGTAGGCGTAGTTTCACTGAAACAAGAAGGACGTGGTGCTCTGGAGGCAAAATAGCTTTTTAAGTCTACTTTTCTAACTTGAATATTCGCTGTATTGTTTGCAGCAATCGCGGTTCTACATTTAATAAAATATATAAAAAGTATAAAAACTGTACAAACCTAGAATCACTGCTGTCTCGGAGAAGGAAAGTTCCGTTCGGTGTGCCGCGCAGTTTTATTTTAGCTTCTTGGCCAGACATGGCACCAAAATACCAGGGGCAATCTTCTACTGTCTCGAAAACACGTGCTAGTCGGCAAAGTTCTTCTGCAGCGTACGGTTTAAAATGGTCACCAGATTGAGAAAGCGAAAGTTCTCCAGCGTTGTCGGCATTCACGTCTTTATCCAAGGAACGTGGTTCCACTCCATCGTCTAAACGCACGCTAGGCATTTGTGTCAAACCGCCTGGCAAAGTTGGAGGGCTGGAGTACAGGTTTGATAAAAGTTGTTTCGAGTGGCAGTAGGCAAGCAGCTTGGCGTAAGCACGCTTGGAAAGTTCAAAATGAGCCAGTGTAGTGTTGCTTTCTCCCCACAACANGGGCGATGGATGGGCTTCGTGGCAAGAGTGAGCAATGCCCATTCTGCAAGACGATCTTTGATTAGGCTGCCTTGCGCAACAAGAAGGGTAGCCACTGCGGAAATGCAGCTGATGGGTTGAAGAAGGAGATGCAGCAACACTGGTGCCGTTAAATGCGATCGTCATGTCGGACGGTTGATGGCCAGATGTCAAATTTCCAAAGGGGGTGGCTACCTTGCTTTGGTGATGATTGAAACAGTTTCCTGCACCAGAGGTTGATAAACTGGAGAAGCTACGCAGCGGAAACACGGGTTCTGCCGACAGAAAAAAATATCATATATGCTGTTTCTCGGAACTAAATTGTTGAAAGAGATTAACAAATCTTTATCAAAGGCTACGCCTTTCTGAAACACTAAGATAAAACAGCAACAAGACTTTAGCAATAGCAAACCAAAGCAAACATGTTTCTCTTTTGCTAGGCAACAAAGGAACATATTTGCAAATTCAATAAACAAGTTTTTATAATAGTTCTATTCTGCATTCTTGTAAAGTAAATTTTACTATACTATGGAGTGACTATCTATCGTTCTCATATTTAGCTGGTATAAACGCCCCCACGTGTTTCAAAGATTTCTTGTTTCTATGGAAAATTTTTATCTGATTGGCATCGTTTTTCCTCTGCTTCACTGAGCAATAATGGAAAAGAACAAGTGTCGTTGGCAGCATAACACACAAGTTCAATCCTCACAGATGCTTGCGGTTTGGACTGTTTGCACTCGGGTGACGTGTTTAACAACCCAAATATGCGAAGAGCGCAACGTTTTCTTTCATGGTAGGCTGAAACCAGTAGTCTAAATGATGAGATAACCGCAAAATGTTTCAAGTATTTCGTGATGTGTTCACGTATTACGTGATATGACTGTTATCAAACAGGGCTTGCGATGACAGATACTTGACCAGGGGATAAATAATTGCATTCATCATGTACTCTTGCTGCTTCTACCACTTCGTTCGTGTGCATACAACGAAATCTAAATCGCTTCGGCAACTAAGTTCCAGACACAGTTTCGAAAAGCTGCTGCAAAGATATTCACCCTACTGTTTTCCTTGTGTCGTCTCAACAAATTAGTGAAAGATGACACTCAACTGCTTCCAATGCGCAAGCAAAGCCTTCTTGCGACAATTTTTGCCCCAGGTTAATACACACATTACAACGCGGGATACGCACTACACCACTATCCTCAAGGCCACTTGGACCACGCGGTTAGAAACTTCAGCCATCAGCCACAGTCTTGTATTAAGACAGGTCCGTCAGTAAGCAAGTGTCTAACTTCATCGTCAATGAGCAAAGGCAGCCAACGCCACCAATCTCCTCTTTATATATGTATAAAATCATGAGATCATCCTTCTCTAACCACGAAATTGTTAACTGCGTTCCCGGTACAGGTTCGGTGAAATAGACTGTTTGATTAACAGGTTGGTTCGGCATGCTTTACAATGTAATGTGAAGGTTTGAGACAACGAGACGCCGTCGCAAAATTTCGCGATGTGTGTGAGTTCGACGAAAGCTGTTAACCATTTACAAAGTCGTTCGTAAACCACGAACCATTGCTAAACAGTTTTAAAAGAGTTATGCAAATAAGGGCGAAAAGAGAGACTAAACTACTAGTTTAACAATTTTGATTTGTAGCACATGAAGCGACGATATGAAAACTCAAGGGTGTGTTGACTTTTGGTGCAGAATTAAGTCAACTTTGGTATATAAAAGATTTTTCTCAATTGTGTAGGATTCTACAAGGACGCGAACCAGAACTATATGCTTCTAGGCTACTCAAGTCAAAAAAATATTCAATATGGGTTATTTAAAGATGTATGCAATGCAATGGATTTTCTCAGTCGTTTATGGATGTAGGCTTGATTACTCATTGAAGTGCTAGGCGGCCAAATGCCTTTGCCAGGCGTTAGTTGTTCAGAGGCGCTTAAAAACGTTGCAGCAGACCGCTTAAGCTGAAAGCTGACATTACACAAAATTTCTGGTTCCCAGAAACGCTGACACTACACGAATTTCATGTTTTCCAAAAAAACGATTGATCGTCCCTGTTCACGGAAAGACGTCCTTTCGCAAATGTAAACGTGACCGACCAGCTGCAGCATGGAAATTGCCATCGTGCGGTCGTGAATGTAATTGTTTCCTACAAATTTCATGGAAGATGTTCTCCTCGGCCGTTCAAGAGTATGAAACAATTAAGCCCCGACCAGACCAGCTACCCGATAAAAGTGATGGCCTATCCCACTCGATCGTGATGCAAACATAAAAACATGAGCTATGGATGTACGAAACGCAACTCATGAGATGCTTAGAATTGAGTTCTAACGCATCTTTTCTACGAGTTCCATTCTTTTAGGAGCAAAGCAATAGTCAAATTCCCTTAAACTCATCACAGTGTTTACAGTCTTACTTCAAACAGTTATGATTGTTTTCCAGCAAATCACATCAAAGTGGAAAGACCAATGGGGTGAATTATATTCCAGAGAAATTTATCGCTAAACGAAATACACTCTTCATTACTCGAAAGGGAATCTAGGTTTGTAAAAATGGGAAATTAATTGCTATAAAAAAGTTTGCCAATGAGAAGGAGGCCTGCAATGTGGATTTTATAAAAATACAAGTTACCTTCAAACGCCAAAACCACAACAAATTTTATCACATAAAATTTGACAGGATGCGAACGGTACTCTACAAGGCGCGTAGAGTAAAAAGTACAGTTCAGAACGCTGTCGTTTTCTCTTCCAACACGTTTGCAAACCATTCATCTTACGATGCACTTTATTTAGTTTGTTTGCATTTACGTAATGTTCTCGACAATTTCATGGATTACGGTCAACAGTTTACTAATGTTCGAAGAAAGATGTCATGAATTGGGTTGGCCGGGGTCGGATTATGAAAAGATGCTGTCAACGATGCTACCGCTAAATTATCAGTTTTACCCACACAAGCGGTCTCAAGACCTTTGAAAGATTTCGTCACCATCTAGTCACTTTTTAATGCCTAATATGCTTATGGTTGTAAACTTACGCATTGCATTTTACTGCTTCGTACGTCATCTTACCAGCTCTTAGCCCCTGCGCAGCTCGCCATGTCCAGGTTACTGCTTACTGCTGGAGCTAACCTATACCTTTTAATCAAACAAAAAGACGCAGCTAACCTTGACTATTCAAATATGCTGCGTACGTTTGGCTTTTTTAAAATTTGTTTAAACACTCGCGAACCTCGAGCACCACAACCCATTTCATGTAAGGCGAATCAACACGATAGAATTTCTCGAGATTTTAAACCTGTGATTCGGGGACACATCTGTTCGAAAAGTAGCATTTATTAATACATTAGCTTCTATAACGAGAAAAAAACTGATTTAAAAATATTTTGGGTAGGTAACAGTTTTATTGGTTGACGCGAATTCATTGGGCATCATCGACGAACACAGGTCAAGAACGAGGTTTACTTTGTCAGTCCGATCTTAACTTTCGGTTCTGCAAGCAACAGCCAGCACAACTGCTGAGACAAACGCACGAGACATTACCAACGCTTGAGTCATTGCGATAAGAGAACTTTGCCCCTCCGAAACAACATTTTTGCTGAAAAGGACGGAAAATGATAATTCGTAAACACACATCAATTCAGTCGGAGCATTGTGCTTAGGAAGGAAAATTTATATTATTAAAGTTATGGTGGTAGGGAATGATATGGAGGGAAAAGTTTGCGTGCGTTGAGACGCTCACCAAATAAGCTGCAATTTTTTGAAATGTGGAAATTTGCAAAGTTCAGGACATACAGGCCTGCAAAGTTTTATTTGCATTACAAATGCTACAATCCATGTGACAAGAACGCCTCTTACTTTCCAAAGGCTCTTTTGAGGAACGGGCAAACACTTTGAAGCAGTCATTACTCAGACTTTTCTCTAATTTGGAGAAAGAAAATACGGCACGCCTTCACTGCGGCGTTGCCCCGACTCATGTGACATTCACCTGAATGATGACGTCTCTTCACACACTAGACCAGGAAGTGGTGACAACAACGCGGCTTAGACAAGTGCCGCCGCCGTTCAGTGAATATACGTATAGTACAATAAACCGCTTGATTTAACTGCCTCGTGGAAAACAGCTACTTTCGATTGGCGCAGGTGATTTCCACGAAACAGACGCTAAAATGCTGATTGAATTAGGGAAAGTTCCACGTTCGGTTATTTTCGTGATCAAACAGAGGGAAGGACTAAATGTTCCCAAGTCGTGTTCAATGGTTGCCTGTGTAAATGCCGCAAGGCAATATCGGTCACTTTTTGCAGCACCTAACGCCCGTGTTTATTGTCCAAACATATTCACAGCTGTTTAAAAATCCGTTCGACTCTCGGATGTACTGTTCCTGTATTTAAGACGGTGCTTTGCATACGTTGTCACGGGTCTCTCAGCTTTTGGCAAGTTTTCTAATACCAGATATTGGTACTTATTGGGTTTCCCAGAGTTTCTTCACTTTTTTCTTCAAATATAAACAGTATTGATGGGTGTTACTGGTTTGCAGTTGGTTTTCTATCTTTACGCACTGTATCGAAATAACAAGTTATTAAGCCAGTGTCTAAGGATTTTTTGCATTTGTCCGAAAACCACGTGTTGTTTGGAAGATGTTTTCCATTCAGCAGTTTTGATTATTCCGTTAACACAACTAACACATTAAATGACCATGAACCAGGCACAAGGGGCCTCATCAGCAATTCGCATATCCTATTTCCAGGGGTCAAGCGAAATTTCTGACCTCTGCGAAATTTCTGACCTATTAATTTTTGTCGGTAATTTTGCTTCTCAGATTAAAGGAATGAAGTTTGGCGATTACTTTTTTGATGTGTGTTGTATAAATTAAAAATTTTTGGTTAGATGTCAGATACCCATAATAAGTTACAATACGGGAATAATTATAACCACTAAAAAATATTGGACTTAGTCTTAAACCTCAATTATTTTTCTTTTTCTAACCCTAACATAAACCCTAACCCGACACACTTACCTAAACATCCAACCATAAGCCCTAATCATCAGTTTTCTCAGCGTATTTCATATGCAGAACATTACTCAGTGCATGTGCACATGACGTGAAGTCAGAAATTTCGCAAGTCAGAAATTTCACTTGACACCGGTACCAACATTTCACGTGCTAAATCTGAAGGTATCTCGACAAGATTTCAAGTGATTGTAAAGCTCATACACTGGCAAAAGAGCACTAATCTAAATAACCTTCTTTGTTTCGTTGTGAATTTTTGCATTGCCCGGAAATGCCAAGGTACCCATGCCTAACATCCGGAACAAGCAATTATTTTCTTTGGTCTCTACAAACCCTAATAAAAGTAAGTGGCTACATTTACTTATGCAAGCAAGCAAGCACGACAAGTCGCTATTATGGATCAGTCCTTGTCACGTCACAAACGTAAAAAAACGTTTGTCACATTACGCCGCAGCCAATTTAGCAAAGTCAGCGGGTAAGATGCGACAATATATCTACTACAAGTCTGCTCGGAAAAGCACTTGCGGTATGGTCGCAAAGGATCTTTTGCACACTAGGTAGTGCTAACGTGCAAAGCTGCTCATCACCATTTTCCCAAAGCGACACCTTCAATCGATCAGCATTTAGAAGTACTGCTAGAATTTCATCAGAACAATGACACTCCAAAGAACCAGTAATTCACGTCAAGTATTTTGGAGAATTATGTGGGTAACCTTTACTGAATTTTGCAAGGCTGCAGTATGCTTGACTGCGAAGTTGCTGCAACACTGCGACCTAAACGAATAATAGGAGTGCATCGCGTGCATCGCAATTGCAAATGAAGCTTGGTATTTATAATACTCGAACTTGAAAATAGTCCATCGGTTTAATTTTGTCAATATATGCCTTTATTTGGATGCAAACCGCCCACAAAAGGAGAAACGTTTCTGGTACACTTCCAAAAATGATTCGATAAAACAGTAGTAAATATATGGAATTTAACCAGTAAATTGTATCACATGCTGTAGGAAAATGCACAGCTTGTTTACTTGGAAATTCACAGCACTCATGCATCAGTCAAGGGAAGGATGATGCAAACTCCATCTTACCTCTTTCATCTTCCAGCCACTCCATTGTCTCGCAGTTGTTCGCAAGCCCGCCTTGGACACATTCATTATAGGGTTCACTTGCAGAAGGATTGGCCGAATCCATCACATGGTTGTTATCAGCAACAGGGTGACATCCGAATTCCAGAACGCGAGGGCGTCGTTCTAAAGCGTCTTCGTCAACAATAGTGAATAAAATCTTTGTGGAAATCTGGAATCTCCTAGTTGGGACATGGGCGTGCGCAGAGGAGCACTCTGCGCAGGGAAGACAGCAACGCTGATGCAAGTGGCAGGTAGCTCCTTGTTTGTTTCTGCATCGAAAGGATGAAGACCGTGAAAAGCGATGCCGGATCCCGCGAGGTTGAGAGTGATGCCACTTTTCTTTTGCTTGGCTTAGGGTT
>JGI24022J15233_10007780_pt1 | contig 11861 bp, 7 predicted proteins | sample Ectturendosymbi2_FD_15233 | JGI IMG/M metagenome (IMG submission 15233)
ACTCTGCAGAACGCAGGTTGATAAAAACAGACAAAACAGAACGTAGTACAAGGCATTGAAGCCGGCGGAATCACAGGGTTACAGAGACTTTTTGCAACTGCATTGAAGGCAGAACCATAGGGTTACAGATACATTCTTAACACTATTGTTAGCTAACACGGAACACTTGTTACAGCACTACTGCGGAATAGGGCGCTTGGTCTAGTCTAGGTAAAATGCGAAAGCGTTGTGGCTTGACACGCCATCGATAAGAAACAAGTTGGCAAATTATGTGTCACAATCGCAGTTAATGTCATATAAACCTGTCAGCCATAAGGCCCACATTGAGCAATGGAAAGGCACCACGCACAGAGAACTAACAATAGAAGAGTAAGGTGATCAAGGAGCAACAGAGTGTACGCCATTGCTACTTGAAGCCTATGGGAGGCTGAACATATTTGTCTGTTTAATACGATTCGAGCTGCTCTAAGCTCTTGACAGTATAATCCCGATGTACCCGATAAGGGGTCTGGAAAAAAGGTGTGGCGAGTCCATTCCAGTAGACCTGCTGGTGGTCGCCTTGAGTAAATACGGGATGCAACAGTCACGGTTGACATCACATGAACCACTGAGTTTTAACGAGCATATGGAAGGACACTACAAACAGATGACACGTCCACAACACAAGGTGACCTAGTGGCAATAAAGTGAACTCGGTGAGTGAACCTTATTGTTACTTGAAGCTTTTGGCAAACTGAGTTTACTATTTGAATTTGAACCTCTAGCCATTTAGCGATGCAGTCTGCCGGTAACATCAGTTTCATGCACATTTACGGTAAGCAAATTAAAGCAGCTTCAATCAAATTTGTGTAAACTGGGACGGCTTCACTCAGATTTCGGCAAAGAGCTTCAATAAAATTTGGTGAAGCTAGAAACGTTTTGGCAATAATGATAAATTTGGGCAAAACGTCTTCGCATCCCCAAAAATATGCACTCGTGTACATCTATAAGTTCAAATAAATGCAATTCATTCAACCCTTCGCCACTTCGCCGACACTTGAATAGAAGGCTACCCGTGACCAACAACAAAACCCTGATTGGTTCAGAAAAGCACACCACATTAGGCAGACCATGCGCAGCGAACCGAAGCCAAAGGCAACCACAGGTCATTAACCGGGCCAACCACGTGTTTGAATATGGCAGTGCTTTGCTCGAAACAAAACACAAACTATCACATGAATTTGCTTTGATTAAGAGACTTATCAACGCTTAATAGTTCGCTGCAAAACTTTGTGCAATGAGCATCCTAACGGACAATAACGACTTTTAAAATCAATGAACAGACTACAAGGCAAATTAACGTTCAACCACTTTTGGTCCTAACACTCAAATTTTAAACACGACACTTCACTGTTTCGTGTCTTTTACATTATTAACCTGACGGATATAATTAATCTTTTGTATCTCAATACTGAAGAAAGCATTTAAAATGCCATCAAAATACGTTTACACCACCAGTTACCACATATTATTCCATTTACAGAATTTCGTTGATTGTGCATTTCTAATCGGTTTATGCCTAGTAGCTTATAAGTGGCTCTGGGGTCATCGCCATGATCTAAATATACGACAATAAAGACTCATCGGCCGCTCTCCCAATTTTGAATAAACAATCCTTTAGATTCAGGTTCCTAAGGAAAGCATTCGAATGAACTGTCCGTCTAGATCACGTGACCACGCTAGGTTACGTAAGGCCAACGCCGAAGTCGTCAAGAAAACTGAGCTGGCCTTTGTTTGAACGCACTCGGTGTTCGTTGCGCAAACTGCGGCATTGCTTTGCTTGGGAGAAAGAAAAAGAATTTTGTGCCGAATATAAAATGAACAAAAAATAACAAGGTCATCTCAGCTGTTAAACGTTGTAGCTAGCGTGCAGTCTGGCACTAAATTATAGCATGTGAAAGAGTTTAGGAATTGATCTGCAACACAGCAATACAAGTTGGTGACAAGGGATTTTTGTTTACTTCAAACTCTGAAGCGCTGGCCACGTTTCACGGAAACGTGGATTTTTTAACAGGAAAAGCTTCAGTTGGGCATTACCCAAATCTCGCGTTTTCAAAAGCAAATGCCAGCGTAACGGAGAAGATTTGTCCGTCGAGTAACTGTCTTTATAAAGATGGACGAAATACTAAGTTTTGTAAGCCATAGCACACACTACAAACTTAAAGGCCCGTTTCCTTGCAGCGATTACCCAATGCAACTCACTTGTTTTTCGCTCTGCAAAGGTAGAGACCCTCGTGTTTTGATGCAACCCCCCCTATGACCATCGACGATGACGCCACTTTGCCGTCGTTGTTCACATTCACTTCCGCTCCGCCTGATTCCAGCGGATAGCCGTTGCGGTACCACGTGATCTGGGGAAGAGGCTCGCCGGTCGCTTGACAATGCAGGCTAACCTGCGTGCCCGTCGGCACCCTGACTGTCGCTTCGGGCGACGTAGCAATGATCGGAGAAGAACCTGAAAATGTTTTTGCTTTTTGAAGGTTGTAGCAGCAGGTTCTCCAACACTGTCAGTAAATATTTTATGTCACCGGCGCTAAAACACATAAACCATTTACGTCTGCACCTTCACTAAAGCTATACGTGAATCTGAACACAGCGCAGAGTAAGCAACAGGGAAATCTGGAAAGAACGCATTTTTTGTAAGGAGCCTTCAAAACTGATTTATTATAGGTAGTGATAAAAAAACTAAAATATTTTAACTGAGCTGCCAGTATAATTTTTCTTGCAAAAAAACGACGGATGACAGAGGCTGTGACCTCATAGATAATTTACAGCCAGAATACACACTCTTTCTACAGTTCGTTTCAAAGGGTTGATTGGTTTCAGCTCTTTGACTGAAAAAATGTTTCTGGCGAACGCATCCACCGACCACGAACGCCAACATTTGTCTCTTTTCGACGCTAGAGCTTTTTGCCCATAGCTGTAGCACATTTTACATTTGAAACCAAGTGAAGAAGTGGGTGTTGGGGCGTGATAAACGCTGCCTTTTATTTGAATGCAGCTGAACATCTCCACGTTGAAGAATTGATGTGTCGCCCCATGCTTAATGACGGCTTACTCAAACCTTTATTAAAGCGAATATTACGGACAGGTAAAATGAAAGACAACTAGCTTCGGACCTGGTTTTCTGAAAAAACAAGGTCATTCGAGGCAGCTGACTCCGTTACTTTAGTATTTCAAAATAGCCTAAGGATTTTTGAGCGTTCAGTAGCTTTTAGCACGGCAAATTATGTGTCAGTTCAGTACGGTGGCTGATTCATTGGCTATTAGTCACGAATTGCAAGGGAACTACTTAGCGGTTTTTCATGGAAGAGGCTGTGGCAATGCAAAAAGTAAAGTACGATGTAATCTTTTCTCAGCTATGCGCACGTTTATCACTGTGCGAGCCTATGAAACATTACCTCACGGCCTACTTAAGATATCTTAAGCAGGCCTTGTTTACCTCATCACCAGTAGCGTTTCTTTCGCAAAACCGTTCTACATCTTTTATGCAGTTGACCTGCAGCATTGCGTGGTTCTTTAGCGTTACTCCCCACACCAAAATTGCAAAAAAAAAACAAACAAAAGAACGCTGTAGGCTAACTATATCCTCTGCTGATTATCCCTAATGAAAACCCAAAATACGACTTACCCCAAACGAAGTCAGAATTTAAAGATTTTCTACTTTTTTGAACGCGAAAAACACGTAAGTTTGAGCTTCAAACATTTTATCCATATGCGATACGCAACAACCAACAAGCTGGCTTTGTTCCAGGAAAATGCAGAGAAGAGATTTGATTCTTAAGTCAGCTTGCTCTATTTTTTCCACTTCACTAAACTCGGTGCCAGCAGACTACCAATTGCCCAACACTCGGAGTGAGAACGACTGGTCACATAATAGTCTGTTGATGCAAGTTTTTGAAACAAAAGAACAGCTGTAAACCGGTCATCACGTGTAGAATTTGTTCAGATCATCACAAGTCTCAACTGAATGACTTGCGAATTGCAGGCAATATGGTAATTGGACCGAGTGCCTACCTAACCATGCATAAAATAGTGAACAGCTAACGTAACGCAAAGGACCCTTACTGACCTCAAGTTTGGTTCAAAGACACAGAATTGTAGGGGTTGCTCGCGTTAGCATTTTGCATGTTGCAACCGATGTTGAGCAGCATCCCCAAATTAAAATTCCAAATATTTGTTCGGAAATCCCAAAGCACGATTCGGCATCTAGCGATTTCGGCATTATTAATCTTCACGCCCCGGAGAAGCACTACATGTGCAGCAGATAAGCACGCTCTATCAACCTTCACGTTTCACCCACAATGCAACAGCGCCTTGTAATGACATGACTCCCGCCTAGCGTATTCCGACAAAAATCGGGCAAAGGTCGGACTGCTGCCATTTCTCACCGGTTAGCTTGTAGTCCAGCTTGGCTTACGTACCACCTACCTAGACCATGTGCTACTTTTCGGTTTGGGAGGGGAACTAAGATCGTGTCAAGTGTTTATGGTGATTTGCGAAGCGAGCGAAACGGCACGGGTGCAAACGCTTTGCGTGTTTCAATCTTTTTTGTTGCGACAACCTGGATACAACGCAAGCAGCAATTCATTTACATAAGAGCAGTGGCGCGTTGTCGCTCAGCAACGCAGCAGTGCAGCACACGAACACCGCGTTCGACATGCAAACGAGTTTACCTTGAGGTTCGTCCTGACAGCAAAGCACTCCGGACATGTAGGCGAGATAGCTGCAACGCCCTAAACCGACGGTTGCTGAACAGCAGCTAGCGTCTATTCTCCCCGTGCCGAGGCAAGATGGACTAGCGCTGCTTTGACGAGGGCAGTCAGCTCCTATGCCAGCCAAGTCGTCCTGAGAGAAAAATAAAACAGTTGAACTTGTGGTACGCAACATCCAGGCATGTAGACAGTAAGTTCAATATGTAGTTCCAAGCGACAACTACGTCTTGACATCTGAACAATAAATGCCCCATGTTAAAGCATCATCCACAAAATGTACATTTGTATGGCGTTTTTTTCTGGAAATCAGCAAATATAAAATGTTTTTTTTTTCAATGAATTGACAAGTTTTAGTACTTTTTAAAGTTTGTTTTTAGTGTAGTTCATGAAAGTTGAAACACCCTTAAATTGTCCACAAGTCGGACTCTGAGTTCTTGACAAGGATGATTTTTAAATTGGCCTCCCTGGCTNCATGCTTGGCAACACCCTGTTGTGTTCACAATAAACAGTATAACTTACAGCCAAAAAATCATCATAAGCCAGTAAGCCACACTTTTTAAAACGTGCAATTTGGTGTTTATGTCAAACACAGCCAAACGTTTTCAATAAAGATCAGAAAGCCTGCACTCAGCACCATTGTGCAAATACGATACACAAAGAGTTGCTTACCGCCAGCACCAAAAAAGGTAATAAAGCTTACGCTACAAGAGCGTTATAGAAGGCTGCGGTATCAAAGCGCGAAACATTCTGAAGGCGTACAACTAAACCCTTACAGATATCACAAACATTAGCAACTGCCGCTCAAAATAAGGAAAAACGAAAAGTTTGTAAGCATGTCGGCAATGCCGGTTCATGCTAAAGCCATTGTTTGCATTTTATAGCAAAACAACAACACACAAAACAAAAACAGAAAACGCCGCACTGTGAAAACCACGCGCAACATTTGAGCAACGCTACTTGAACCACGCAGCTGTAAGATACGCGCGTACGCCATGTTTATGAAAACATTTTGGAACGGACAGCTTCGGTAATGTAGCAACGTAAGGGCGAAGATTTTTTTGCACTTTGATCAAAAATTCAGAGACCGAAAATAGACCTGCTGGCAGTGGAGCAGAAAGAGGAAACTAATGAATGTCGACGAAGAAATAGGACGCCCAGCCACATAAGCAGCCGCTCGCTACCTCTTCGCTGACGCATGCCTTGCATCCTCCGTCGTTTTGAGCGGCATTTATCGCGTAACAGCCCTCTGTGTGTGTTGCTTCATACCAGGTTATGGTTGAAAGGATCTTGGAGTCGTTCCTGCGATTACAAAGGTCGTGCGCCGTTAAAAACATGTTACACTACAGAAAAAATTACCAGTGAAACTTGCCCAGTCTTGCTGGGGATGTCTACACTGAGTAGCTGTCACGAGCGTCACAGCTGATAACGAACCTGGACAGCATAGTAACAAGAACCCTCATAAAACTTTCAACCACAAAACATCAAAACCCACTGTTCAAAGAAACCCCTTTAAATGTTCTGTTTAAAATCGCTTTTTATTTGAAGACCAGTCACTAAACGCGTATTTCACAGAAATCAACATATAGGCTTGCCAATATTTTAAATTCTGTCAGTTCAACAAAACTAACTTCTCAAAGGCTTGTAAACAGTTAAATCAAAAACGAAAGCAAGTTTTAAGCATAAGGGCGCCAAGCACATCAGTTGAGTCCACACTGGTTATAAGTTAATGCTGATGCTCTCAAGGGTTAGCCGCCTCATTCGCATCATGCCGTAGTGTTTCTTCCGCAAGGTGATGGAATGCATTGGCAGAAATGTTTGTTTGAAATTCCTCATAGTATGTACGAAAAAGAAGACGTACCACGAGCAAACGTGCCATCCTGGTGAACAGAGTTGAGCATCTTCTACGTGCCCTCTCCACCGGCCTTTGCACGCTGACACGTGACGATGACGAAAAAGACCGTCTTTGCGGCCGTACACGCAACCCAAACCTGCAACGAAATGCACAGGTTTACTTGCATAAACATCCAAAGCAGCCCCGTCGCCACGGGAGGGCTTGCCCCTCCGAATTGAAACATGAAACACTATAAACAGCTGCGTTTTTGTCAATTTTTAGAATGTTAACCCCCCGCACAGACGGAAAGCCCCCCGTATTGAACGCTTTATGGCGACGGTTCTGATCTAAAGACCACCTAAATAAGCGGAACACTCCATTGTTTGTGCAAAATTTTCCGCACGATTGTGAAGTGTCAGCAGACAATTAACTTCATTTCAGCAACACGAAGCGATGAAATCAAACGCTATTTGGCTGAATACCAAGGATGGAAGAGTTGTAAACAGAAAATTTAGAAATTAGACTTGCAAACATGATGGTCAGGTGTGGTGCCAGCTCACGAAAAGAGACGGAGGGTGATTCATGAGGCTGCTGGCAACATGCGAAACTTAAGATGTCGCGCGTAGGCAGCCAAAGTGATCGACATTGTGTATTACAGGCGGGCGGTAAGCAACCCATCGGGGATACAGCAGATCTTTCATCGATCGGCTTTTATCAGTATGCAGTTTCCCACGTCAAGGCAGTTCGTTGGACAATATCCTCTGTGCGAAAATGTTCGTTTTCGCCTGACTACTGCACAAACAACACCGCGTACCAACTCCCAAATCTTATAATGTTTCGTATGTGTGAAAACGTCACACGGCAACTGGCGGGGTCATTTCAGTCAAATCCTGTTGGCAGTGACAGCAGCGGCCAAAAAGAGAAAGCGAAATGTTTGTAAAACAATCGAAAACAACATGATTGACAAACTGCATGGACGTCGCTATCGTAGTTCGCTCGAGATTTTTCTGCTGAGTGTTGGAAACGCCTGAGAAGAGAACATCTGTCACCATCTGGCCATCGGTGGCGCAATGGGTTTCTGTGGGGCAAACTTCCCAAGAATCATGAGATTGAAATGGTTCTCACATAAAATTTACAAACAGCACGTCTTTTAGCTCAGATCTACAGAACGACGACTAACTACAGAGTCGGTGCAAATAATTGAGTTTGCTTCCCATGTCGCTATCACAATCATGAACTCAAGTCAGATGTAAATTAGGTGCACAGGAGAATAACTGCAATGCTAGTGAGGTTAGCTACATATTGTTCAATAAGAAATGAATTGTCCACTGGCTCAGTGCATGGGATTCGTGACTGAACTATGTTTTCTAACAGGTAAAGTTGGACAATATTTCCCATTTTAGCCTAAATAATTTATCAGTCACCCATCAAACCTTGGTGAACACACGACTGTACACTGGGAATATGATTTGCCTGATTCGACCGAAGATATCTGCATTAGGTTTATTAGTGGTTCGCTTAACGCGAAATCTTTGCAGCAACCCCAAATACCACATTGCCGAACGCTACCGAACCGACAAGCAAATTCATAAACATCTGTATCATCCAGCATCCAAAGTCCAACTGAATCGAACGCGATCGGCGGTAGCGTTCTTTCGAAGCAAATAGACCCTGTTGTGCTGCCACGCTGCGATGGGACGTAAAGATCGCGGCACGATAGGTTTGTCACGCAACAAACCGACGTACAGGGGCGGAAAAATAGATTAGGTGCTCATGAAGGTTTAAACCTCCTCTCGGTTGAAATGCTTCTGATGGCTGGAGCGCAAAAAGCACATAGGACTAAATCGCAATCGTTCATCTTCTTTCAAAACCGGCAAAAAAATCTTTGTTATGATTGCCCAGTAGTTTCTTTGAGCCACCATAAAACTTTTTTTTTCATTCATTCAAAGAATGAGAAAACAACATTTTGAATACCAATTTTAGCTACTTCAGGTTAGTTCCGCAAATTTTGAAACGTTTGATAACAAGATCGAAACAATTCTTCCGTGATAGGTTTGCAGTCTCCGGTGACTGACAACCAATACCAGGCCAACATCCTGCAGCATAAGCCATAACATTCCATGCGGAAGACCGAGCTAATATAGCTGGACTTTGGACTCGGCGTTTCTGGTGACTAGCGTTGGTATTTTCTTTCGCAACCGATTGAAACGGACTTCGTACCGCTACGTCACCACTGACCAAAATAACCGTTTTGGTGATCACTCAGGAGCTTCGTGTCGATATCAAAGGGAAATAAAAGCTTTTTTCACTGCAAGCTGGTCAACGTTTCATCGCTTTGGGCGATAAACAAGTAGCTGCGAAAAGGAAGCGTAATTCTGATAGATCGAATCACAAGTTTGTTGCCGAAAGCACGCAGTGGCTGGACAACGAAAATGGATGATCGACGTTCGTAAAACGCCACAGTGCGTTGTCACGCAAGGCACACAAGACTTTGTCTTGTAGTTCTTGTAATTGTTCGCGCATCTGCAATTCTCATAAATCGTTTTACGAGATACAGTTCGCGGTAGCACTGTTACGACCATAGCACAGTTGGCTGGCTGGCTGTCATAAAGTTTATAAAGTCGCTGTAAAACACAAGTTTGAAGCAAAGAATTTTTAACAACCGCAAGCAGGAAATGCGCGTGTCGACACTATTTCAAGCACTGAACGCAGCAGAGCGAGTGGATTAGCTTACAAGGCGCCGAGGTTTGTCGACATTGCGAATATCTAAAAATGTGTTTTCGTTGAGTAAGCTGCTGACAACGGCGTAACTAGGTGGCGCAGAAAAAAAGAATCGAGTCCGAAACGTCACGTCAAGCCCGGATCTCAGCAAACAACTTGTGCTCCCGCCGATGGCGGTGGACAAAAATATTTTTGTCGCAAGCTTGTGACTCAACGCAATAATTTCCCTGTCGTGTAAAGTAAACAAAAACATTTTCAGTGCGGTAAACAAAACCGTGCGTCCTCAATCAACCGGACAATCGAACCATTGAAATCCATCGCCAAAACAAGCTTCACTGGACTAGTTATTTTCGCCCTGCACCCCTAACAGTGGAAAACAACCGATGATGGATTATTTAAAGGAAGTCACGTAAGATTTCTCTTAAATGCACTGCGATTTTATGCTTGCCATAATTTCTGATGGCGAAAAGTAAATACACATACCTACATGTCCATCCAACATGAAATCAGTGCGTTAACAGACTTAAAACATACTGCCACAACAATTGATCTAGTGAAAAACGTCCGACTGACTGCCCCGTCAAATCCTAACGGAAACTCAGATCATTCGGCTTGGAGCAATTGCGCAGGAGTTTGAATTTAATCAGCAACAAGAAAGAAGCACAGTGTCAAGTAAAGCGGTTTTGCAAACAGCATGAGAAAACGAAACTGCAATGATCAACGAACCAGTCTCGCAAACTTTCACAAACGTTTTTCCCATTTTCGGGAAAAGTGACGCACTTCAACTGTTTGCGATTTCACTGGTGGCAACCGAATGAAATACTGCAGGAGTATTCGGATTTTGTTGACTGTAGCAAGCATCCTGGTTAGTTTAAAGACCATGGCAATAATTCATGTTGTCCCACTTCACACCCTGCAACATTTTGTTCTCCGTGCTTTTTCATTTGATTTGATTTGAAAGAGTGCTATAGAATGACAACAACCGACGACAGTTTGCCGACGACTTCTCACCAATCTTTCCTTACTCAAAATTTAAAGAAAGGGTCGCAATAACAGTCGTTACATAAGTTTGACCGTAGCGCGCTCTAGGGAGCAGCGCGTTGGCACCTGCAGGACAAGCAAGCTGATCATTTGTATGTTTAGCGACATAATTGTATGTTTGGCGACATTTGCTCCCAATTCCGGTTTGTTCCAAAGACTACCTCGCCTCAACTCATCTCTATAGCGGATACAAGTTCCGCAGACCTGTCCGACCCCTGCCCGGATGCAATACGCTTAATCCCGATGGATGGCCCAGTTTGGACTTTTTGCACACTATATCTCCTGATGACTCATCCCCAACGGACAGCGGACGCGGCAGAAACGTCCTTTTCGCTCATAAGGCAGGGACGAAATGCTGAGATCACAAAGCCGTTCCGACAGGTTCCCAGGCAATGGCAAATGATGGAATACGTTTTGGTCAAATGTACAGGAAGGAACTGCTGACAAAATCGTTTCATTGGAGCTGTTTACTTCATTTCAGCAGCATCCACATTAGGCTCAAGTCTTTCCGTTTCATCCCAGTACGTTTACTTCATTCCCAATTTAATAATATCTACAAGCGTTTACTAAACACTTGCATACGCACTTCGCAGAAGAGAGGATTCTCTAAGTTTTCGAGTAGGCACGCCAATACTATTCCTACTGTGTAAGAACAATTAGCAGTGCACGACAACTTACAGACCAACATAAACATATCAATTAACAGCAGTGGACAGCATAGTCATGCCTAATTATTCGCCACAACCAGTGATGTTCACCAATCGACACGAAACAGTTTTCGTGACTTTCATTCGTCAGCAAGCCCCACAAAAAGCAAGTCGCAGAACGTAGTTTGGCCTTTACCCAAACAAAAGCGAAAGAATTTATGGAAAGAGGGGAATAAACAGATAGATACACAAGCGGTGAACCGATTTTCGTTTCGTTGCAGAGCAACAGAAGAATGTATGAAAAAGCTGAAGTTTCGCATTCAAGTTCGTTTTCTAGTGCTTCACGTTTCTATTTCCGCTGATTCCTGTTCAAAGTTTTTGTTCACAAGAACTTTTTTTTCTTCTCGAACGGAAATTTCCTTACACAGTGTGTTTTACCAAACTCGCGGTTTAGTGAGTCGATCGCAAGTCATTATCAACAAGGTCATAACGTCGGCCAATGCCCCGCTGACAGCATTTCAACCACTCTCTCAACCGCAAAGTTCCTGGTTTCTAGGAAAACTGGGTTTCGGGCTACGGTTTGTAAACAAACGAAAGATGTGTTAGTTTAAAAAAAACCGCAGCTGCATTAGCTAAAGTGATGCACGCACCATAGATCGGTTCTCCAATGATTGGCGGACCAACGATTTGCGATTCGTTCAAGGACTGATGATGCGTTGGAAAACGCGAAATTAGTTTACCCGTCAATAAACTGTGACTGACTTACTTGGCGCAATCTTTGTGGCCTTTAACTATGAAAAATAGATACGTTTGCAAGTTTTAATCGTCGCAGAAGAATGAAAGCAGAAAGCAGGCAGATTCCTCAGA
>JGI24022J15233_10007781_pt1 | contig 11860 bp, 7 predicted proteins | sample Ectturendosymbi2_FD_15233 | JGI IMG/M metagenome (IMG submission 15233)
GGGCAAGAAACAAGCTTGGCGTCCCCTGGGAGCCAATGTACTGTAGTTAGGAAAGTACTTGCAACATTGTTGGGACTTTTCGACGCCCCTCAGTGATTCGGCGCCCAGGGCATTGTACATCCCTTGCGTATCCTCGGTACGCTCATGGGTAGGTGGGGGGCCCCTCTGATTTAGAATGTAAAACCCAAATCTCCCAAAATGACACAGGTTTACCTTTATGCTTTGCCTGAGACTTAGATATTAAATGACAAAGTTGTCCTTTAGATGATAAAGTTAAGCAGTCCTTTTAATGAATAATGTTAACGATCACTTTCCGCGCTTGTGCTGTACAATGAAATTTAATTTGATTAATAATTTCAGTTAACTTTACGCACTGGTTGTTCGTATCTGTTGTGGCTGTTTCATCTTAAATGACCAGGCTATATTGTAAAATTTGATTGAGAGTATTGCTATAAATGTTTAACTCTTTGGCCGCGTCGCTGTTTTTCAAAAGCACCTTTTTCATTTATGCGTAGCTTTTCCCGTTACTGCTGTTTATCGTTAATTCGTACTCATTTTTGTTTTTCGTTTGAAAATGACTTGTCGTATGAGAGGTCGAAACGGGAGGATGTTTTCCTAATAAATTCATACCAGAAGAGGAAAAAGGTTGATCGAAGAATGCCTAGTGGCAAACACGCAATATATTCGCTATATCTTCCTATTTATGTTGTATATTGGGGACCCCAAAGGTCAGGCTTGGGAGGGCCCCAAATCCCCAGCGCCGGCCCTGGGTAGATATTTTGTGAAACAGATGTAACTAATCATGTTATGAAAATACGGAAACCGCCCTTGAAAGTAAGCCGCACATGATGAAAACAACAAATACAAGCCACGGCTTACAATCGGATAAACACGATGTGTAGGTTCGGTATGTGAACTCGAGACATTAGTTTTGCAGTAATCAACTGCATCTGCTCTGTATGTTTAACTTTAAAAGCCTTTATCGCAGGGTTGCCAACTTGTTTTCAACAAAAAAGCCAGACCTACTCATAAAAAAGCCAATATACACCAGACTTAGTCGCAAAAAGCCAACAAAGCCAGACCTAGTCACGAAAAAAGCCAAAAAAAGCTAGACCTAGTCATAAAAAATCAAACAGATCTAGTCACAAGAAAAGCGAACTAAACAGACTTTGTCACAAAAAAAGCCAGACCTAATCACAGGAAAGACCAAAACAGTGATTAAACACACATAGCTTAAAAACATGCAGCAGTGGTTAATGTAGTAATGAACTTTTCTGTCTGTCTGAATCTTTATGTAGCTGTCGCCTGTCACATATACTTGTTTACATTTTTAAGGGTTATCTACTAGCAGCAATTAGAATGAATATAATCTTCATTCCTACTCTCCTGCTGTGCTGTAGCAAATGTTTGAGATCTGAATCTTTCAACCACTCTAGCCTAAGCCTANGTCAAATTTCCTAGGTGTGCACTACTTGCTTCATTAGTATTACTGCCACNTGAAGTCGAATTTACTGCACCTTGCTAATATTTACAGTTTATACGGTATCAGTTGCTTGCTNATCAGTTACGTTGAAGACTAAGGCACTTGGATTAAATGGGTTCATAAAAAAAGATAAAGAAAGACGGAGACTACAAGCAAAACTTCACACCATATCTTAAGTCACTGCTACGTAGTTAAATCTTAACATAACGGGAATGACATTTGGGTGTTACAATCAAATGGAAATCGTGGTCCGATGCAAGAAATCTGTTTCAACAAAAGTTTCAAAAGAAATTGTACCATTTCAACAGGAATTCCCAATTTAGGAGTGTGATGTAAAAAATTATCCAATTGGACATCCGGAGTCGGAGTCGGATTTTTTGTTCGACTCCGACTCCCAGTGTTGTTAGGAATCCGATTCCTTTCGACACCGACTCCGGTTCCCGCTCCGCAACTCTGCACTCAACTACGTTACGTTCAACAATCGAAGATGATACGAGTCACTTGTCTCGGCTTTTTTCATTGCATGTACAANAGTTTGTTGTAAAAACTGTGCTGCNCTAAATCCGACGCCACTTGCGGGCCGCAAGTTGCAGCCTTGTTCCGATAAAAACACGTAGAAGACCCGCATGTACTCGAATGGGGGGGCGCAGATAAAATGCCAGATGTGATTTGGACTTTATCGGATGAGACTCCTTGTTTGTTCAAACGGGGTCATTGTTCAAAAAATGCTGTTTTTTTCTACTCCTCACGTTTTTCGTGGCCGTTGCCACCAGTTTCAATTTAATTAATTTCAAACAAATGAAACCTACTTCAGGTAATGTTTCAACCACATCCCGCGCAATTGTTTACTAACAATATGAGTAGAAAATGGCGTTTTCAAGTGGATTCTACTGTAATTGCGGTGCGCTAAAGTGTTGGGTAAAAAATGAACAGCATGTTTGAAAACATTATCGTTAGGTCCCCCAAAGTGCGGGACCAAAGCAATTACTTCGCTCGCGTCGGCTTGGGGCCGGCTATATGGTTGTATCTCGTAGAAAAGCGCTAGCATTACTCTCAGGCAGGTTTGCGCACAACCCACCATTATTTGCGTATGCGAACCTTAAGGGAGGTATGGTTTCATAGAACATAATTTTCAAGAAGTGATTCAGTGTTTAGTCAATGTTTAATAAAGTTTACAGCGCTTATCTTCTGCACCCTAGCACAGGGGTGGTTAACTGGCAAACTACGGCCCACGTGCCAACTGCGGCCTGTTGAACATTTTGGAGGCCCTCGTATACACTGTTCACACTGTTGCACAACATGAAATATGCTTCACAAAACAAAATATGATAGTATAAAGCACAAACAACATTTAATGAAATACCACCCTCCTGATAAAATAAACTAATTTTTAATATCAGAAACATAAATGTAATAAAAATTTCGAAAAAGTTTAATTTGCAGAAACCGGCGCTTTTTGGGGTACTGGCAGAACAGCGTGGCCCTCGCTGAATAAAGTTGCCCACCTCTGCCCAAGCAGTACAGTCCTGGTTCTTGCCTTATCTGTTGTTAAGTGACCTGGCTTACGAAAGTTGTGGATTGACTTTTCAAGAGCACAAGCGCACTGACACGGCTTTTCACCACAGTCTTGCTTCGATGGCACTCAACAACAATTCGGTCAACCTCTGACCTGATGAAGTAACAGTTAGCAACAGAGGGATGTTTGCACCGAAGGAATTCATTGTAGAGAGCAACATTTTAGGCGTGGAAACAGGTTTTAGTTTTGACCAATTGTTTTCAACGATCATGAAGGTTTCACGATATTAATGGGTAACTGACAAATAAGCCTCGTTTTAGATTTAATGGAGTGTCTTATTAATCAGTTACTGATTTTATGAAACATGAGCACACTGTACTCAAGTAAGTATTCAAGACACTTTAGGTAGCTATCAACAAATTCTAGTGCTTCCCAGAAAAAAGTGATTCCCCCAAAAACCTCGCTTTTTTGAGGGAGACTATTTTCATTGATGAGAACTTGTAAATGCAAATGAGTTTATAAAACCTCAAACTAAGAAGCTCTGCTTCGGAAATCAGAGGTGTAGAACCGAAGCCACAATCCAATTGTTACAGGCAAATTTTGCTTGAAACAACTCGTCTTTGTACAGAAAATAATCTTGCTGAAAGACCCTCAAATCTGATGAAGCTAGAACAACGATGAAAGGCTGTAACCAATCAAAATTGATTATTAATCAGCTGACTTGACTAAAAACTGCCATTTCAGGACACTAACCTCAAGTCACCTCAGTGAAAATGCACTAAACCTCAGCAGAAGTCACAAGACAATTACTTAATGGTCAAACACGACCAGGAAATGCACATAACAGGAAATGCGCAAAAGGAACACGAACTGAAGTTCAGAAGGAGGAAGCTCTGACATAAACAGAGCAACGAAAGTTCCACAAGCTCATGAAATGGACCAATCACCAGCAGATTTAACAAGAAGCAGCCAATTCGAACACCTAAAATAAAGAGGTGTTGACAAACTCTGAAACAAGCTTCAAGTACAAATACAGCCACATTTGGACAAAAAGTCAGTCTTTTGTTGACTCACTCCGCCGTTGCCCAGGGGTTACGCTTAAGCCGTTGCAGAAGCCTAAGCGCCAGCAATGGTCAGGAAAAACTGGCTTGTCCGAATGAAGCTCAGTAAGATTACTTTGTGAAGGTCAGATTGTGAAAGTGAAGTTCTGTCAGTTTAAGTTATTAAGGCTGTATTGTAACCATGTAATTTTGACAGGCGAGTTGATGCAGATGTTCAGGATGAAACTATTAATTTAGGCTGAAATTGAGTTTTGTTAAATTACTGTTGAAGTTCGATTTCAGTCAAGAGGTTCACTCTCTTCGCCGTTGAAGGATTTACCTTCTTCTGCTTCTACCTCGGGATGCCTTATAGAAAGTGAGCAATGCTCCTTTGTATGACGCCGTGGGCGAGCCACACTTGGGTGAGATCATTTACTTCATTCTTATACGCGTGTACACTTTAGTGTGCACCCGTTCCTGCTTGGCATGTCGAATGCATCTCTTTGTAATCCGCTTGGGTCGAACCCAGCTCGGCAGAGGTCACCGAATTACTTTTGATTCTTCTTCGAATCAAACCCTTTTTACTGAACTCACTTTCGACTGAAAACAGCAACACCCGAAGTTTTGATTAAGGATACATTTCCGCCTGAACAAANGGTACTTGCCTCTCAGAACGAAATGCGACTAGTTAGAAGTGAAACATAAATATGTCAGTATCATACCAGAGTTTATAAAGTCAAATGCATATACACCCAATCAATATAGTTATTAAAGTATTACGTTCGAGAGTGAAATATTTGCTATGATATTTATTGCAATTGAGTGGTTATACTAAAATGCTTGAATAGGGGAACCAATCTGAAAAGATTGTTGATCTCCTAATCGCACACTATAAGAATCGAATTGATAGTATGAGAATCATGTGAGCATTGTAACATAGTGAGAAGTGCTTGAATATTATGAAACATCGTGACTTGGTGAGTACTATTATGTTTTATTTGCACATTGTTATTATAATTAATAAAATTATCAAATTAAGAATCAAACATTCTTTCGACGTGTATATCTTTTAGCGTGAACAGTTAAGAAAGAAGCAGTAGAAGGCAATTAATAGGGTTTGTTAACCAGACAGGTTTCTGCGAGAACGATCCCATATTCAGTAATGAGAACTCACGAATTAATGTTATCTACTGGATCTAAAGCATAACTATGCCACCCTATAGGGTCGCATATTACGCAACACAATTAAGTTTAGTTCAACGAAGAGCTGATCCAAGGGATGTCTGTTGTGACATTGCTTCCACCAGTCAGTTGTTTTCGACTTTTTTTCCAAGATCCTTTTTTATCATCGTTTTTGTATAGGGGAGGTATATGCACGTTGCTGGTTTCGACTGGACAAAACGACGCGACGCGCTAACACCTTTTCTCGAACTGCCGTTGAACATGGAATTGTTGTTTCAAATTTTTCGTTTTCTGCGGCCTGAGCAAATGTGAGCTCTAAGCTTTATGAAATGAGTTTGTAGACAGCGGAAGACCCTACGTACAATGTTTTAGCTGTAGGTATAGTCGGAAAAAGTGCAGTGGCTAATCAGTAGCAGATATTGTTAATCATACGCTTTCTATACGAAAAAGATACGACGAAACTTGCTTAGAAAACTGAATAAAAGTAAGATCAACTTTGTCTCAAGACACTTGAAACAAGCCACTTAAAAGATTTTTTTAAGTGTTTTGGAATGGATGTTTGATGAAGTTCAAGATCCTGCTGCTTGCAACCTGGCATGAGCTATTACAGAACAGTAGGCGTTTCCTTTAAAGTGTTCTTGTCAAAAACGCTGAAAGAATTTTGAAAAACTTTTGCAGCACGAATAGACTTTTTGAAACCAGACAGTATGAAAAACACATTGATACTGCAAAAAGTTGACAAGAAAATGATTCGGGCATTAATTTTGTGAATCCTGTTCGCAGAATTATTTATCTTGATCTCTCCAAATTTCAAAACTGTTTTCACGTTCTACCATTGGATTCTGCATTACAGTTCAAAGAAGTGCTTGCACACATGATCTTCACATGACGGAGTTCTGTGCGAAGAGTTAATTTACACGATAGCAAGCTGTTGGTTCAACCAATCCGCAATCGGTGCCTGATTTTTACTCATCCACTTGATGTTCGTATTGATCTCGTTCAAAGCATTTTCCCGGCCACTTGCACCTGCTCCCGCTTCAGGATATCTTTCAAAAAAGTTCTTAACCTGAAAACACAACTTCAATGTCATCGATCACGTCTGCGAGACCCCATTTTTTTAAATGTTATGTGTAAATTAAAAAACAGCCTCTGTCAGTTTTACGGTGAAACGTTTCTAGATTAAAGCAGTACGCAACGACTCTTTTGATGATAAGACCAGCAAAAACTTTGTTCGATGCAAAAAGTAGTATTTTTTACAAATTCTAGAGGCTTTGCAGTTAGCAACCAGATGATTGGCTTATTAGGTCTAAAGACAAATTTGGCAAAAAGTTACAAACGATTGCCAGAAAATAATGTGACTGTATCAAAAAAATATTTTTTGTTGTTCAAAGCTTTTTCCATCCTATTGGCATTTTGCATTAGTTACCAGAGATGTTTAGAAGACATTGTGACCTTTCGCCACGATCGTTGAATCCGAAATGTGAAAAGTGTTTGTGCAGATTTAATCTTGCGTTGTTTTGAGAAGCGACATAATCATGAAACGGAAGATTTGCAGGATACACGAGTTTCCATCCCGGTAGTAAAACCACTGTAGCTTCTGCTGTACATGTGAAAATCGATGTTATATCGCGTTTTACCAAAAACTTCAAAGGTTTTGGCGCAAGGTACATGTCCAGTAAGGGAACAATTGATATATACAGTTTTACGTAATGCCAAATGGATAAAATATAGTGAGTCCTAAGATATATCGGGACATGGAATCTCTCAAACTTATTCATTATATTTTAACTCAGTGAATGGTCAAACAATTTCTTTATTGAACCACAAAATATTTTGTATATTTGCCGGGCGTTGATTCATGACCAGTCAATATTTACTTCATTGGGATCGAGTGTGCCTGAGTAAGTATGAAATATCCTTACACTGTGAATCAAGTTTTTCTGATTGGTCGCCATGAGGAAGTGAAATTTAGGTTAATCTTTACCACTTTATGGACTACGAAATTGTGATGCAGTTATAGGGTTTCATCCAGGAGCAAAAACGACAACATCCTTGACAGAAACAGCAAATTTTATGCGCCAACGTTTTAACAAAATTTGCTAGCCAATTAAATATTTATAGCAAATGATCATACAAGAGCAACTTTGAAGAAGGGCAAGCAGTGGGTTGATGAAGTTGGCGAGAAAGGGCTTCCGGCAGGCCGGTAGAAGTACGTTAAGTATTTATATTGCGCTCTCACTTATCGAAATATACATCATTACAAAAAGTTGCGTGGTTGAGCTGGAAAGCCTACTATAGCATAGTTTCAGGTAATTGAGAAAACTGATCAATTTCCTTTGTCTTTTCCCAACTTCTGAATTAGTGAGTGGTAAGTGTGTGCTGACTCTGCTGCCTCTTCAACACGCCAATGAACGTGTTTCTAACCTAGTGGAGCAAGTAAAGATTGGTGCATGCCTCAGCATGCATGCAGCAGTTCGAGCAGTAAAAATTTAAAACCGTTTGTCTGTGGAGATTCTACTGATGATCAATTGTTACAGGCAAACAAATCAGGGAAGTTATTAGAGCGTTGGTGTTGATCCTCTTTTCCGTTGCTTTTCAGTGGGACTACGGTGAAACTTCCAACAATTCTTCTGTAGTCTTTATCACAAAACAATCATGACGTAGCAAAACCTGTGGTCTTGTCGTGACCAAGCTTTGAAATAGCTTGCCCTAATTATTAGGTGAATGTCACAAGAGCTTTGATGGGGTCGAAAGTGATAAGAAAACTTAAATTTTGCGATTTACCAAACTTACTTCGATCACGGTTAAGTATGTACACAGACAGGCAACAGCCTGTGAAAGCTGTCTTCCAAGCAACTGTCCAAATAGTTAAAGGTGCTTATCTTAACCGTTATGTTTTTCTTCTGCAACTGAAATTACATTCCGCGGGTAAAGATAATGTGCTTTTTACGAACTTAAAGTCCAAATCAATTGCAGAAAAAAAGGAGCAAACGTTAAAGTATATTTTGGAAAAGCGACACTAATCACTGAGTGACATTTTTGCTACGAAAAGTAAATGACGTTTTTGGTAAGAATAATTGCTTTTGCATCTGTTTTGATGCAACCAAACATGTTTTTTACGCGTTTCATTATTTGCTCGTAATTTCAAAGCTGCTTTGCTTTTTTCGTTGCAAGGGAATGCCTCTCGAAATATTGTTCATCCTAAGATTTGCTTATATTAACTTACATTCAGCAAGCATTTGAGCAAAACAAAGTTTTACCTCCCACAGCTGTAGTTCCGTGTTATAGTCTGAAACAATATTTGGCACCAAACGCCCGAAATTTCTGTCTTCCAAAGTAAACCTGTTGAAATGAGAGAAAACGATCGTGACTACAGAAGGAAATGCACGTATTAGAGTCCAGGTAAGTGCTATCACCAAATAAAACAAAAAAAATTTTTTTTGAGAGTGTCAGTGTTTCATATTTCAAACAAATGTGGGCGTATTAACAGTTAGAGCTTATGACAAATTGTTTCAAAAAGCTTTACTACAACATTTAGGAAGGATCTGTCTAAAACTACGCCCTAAACCTTACCTGTCCACCATGTATTCCCAGTTCGTTTGAACCCAAGCCCACGCCATCCTGTTACCAGTAGGAGTGTACGAAATGTAAGTGATGCAATTAAAGAAGTCCTGCTCTTTAATAATGCTCTCGTTCTTGCTGTACTCGAGCATTCTGCAACGAAAAATAATTTAACTAAAGGAAGGAAAGTGTTCATTTTTTAAAAGAACAAGAACAGTAGGCTGTTAAAAATATATTTTTTTGGATGATGTTGCTCATCTTTTTCAAACTGAATTCATGTTACTATTCTCGTTGTACTGCTAAAATTTTTCCTTTATTAACAAGTGGAATTTGAGTAGCAGACCATTTTTTACTTACGTGCTATTGAATTGCAGATCATTTGTGGATTTGTAGACGCACTTAATATTTTTCAGGTTTTTAAAAGACTGAAAACGAAATGTTTCGCCTGATTCTGCGAAAAAGGTGAAGGTAATTTTGTTTTTGGTATGACAATTCAGCAACTTGAAAGCGTGTTGAGCAGATGATGTGACAGCGCAACGAATTGAAAACATCAAATTTAGGCGATGTGACAAACAGACAGCAGTTTTGAATCCAGTAACCCCAATACTTCTTGACCGACATTGTCCTGTGACAGCACCGTGGTTCAAGCAAATTAAGACTGATGTGTTTTTCAATTGTTATTTAACTCATCTATATCGTGTTCTGTTTTTCCCCAAATGTACTTCGGGAAAAGATAAAATTTACTAGTTGCGAGGTGTGGCCAAGAAGTTTTTGTCAAGATCCGATACCAAGCGTTTAACTTTCTCGCTTGTGATAATCTTGACCTGCTGATAAGAGCGATGTCTTCTGTAGATGTTAAACCGCGAAGCAGGTTGGTCTTCTCAGTGGCAACATCTTCTTGCAAGTATCTTTCCAGCATGGTGTTCCAGTCTTTCTCCTTATTTTCACCAACAATTCCGTAGCGATAAATTAGTTGCCGCAAATCCGGGTATAAACTGAAAAAAAAATGGTTCACGTTTTATACTACTGGCCCATTAACATGTTGTGAAAAAAGAGTAATTCATGATAGTTCGTGCAAAAGCTTATTGCAAGGATCAGTTCTCACTAGTGGTTAGGATCGGCTATCCACTTGGTAAATTCTTCCTGTGCTGTGTTCAGAGCATCTTTATCTCCATATCGAAGAGCAAGGGCTTGGACTAAGTACCGATTTAGTCTGCAGATGATCAAATATTTCAAACCGATAAAATATCAACGCCTGTATTTAAATAAAGGTAACCTTGAAACAAGTAGGATAAGCACATAATTTTAATTGCTGAATCAAGCCATTAGCCGAATGATAAAAGTTACAACCGAATGAAACCGAAGACGTATCGTAGATGTTTCGATAAATAATACTAACTTGATCAGCACGAATAAATATGAAAGTCATCAACTAATTTGCTAAATGGTATTCGAGTCTTTAAATAAAACTACCGCGCAGCTGAAGCTGATATTTGTTTTTATTATGATAACTTTTTCAAACAAGGCAAGTTAACGTTTTTAGCATTTTACCATTTTTTGTGGCGTCTTTTAAATTACAGGTTTTTAACAGAGGTAATACTACAAAATTCACTGCTTGAACTGGTAATTTTTTTGATATTTGACAACTGCTTACTTGTCCACGTGTGTTCCTACACTTGCATTCCATCCTAGTTGATCAGCTATAGGCTTCACTTTCTGAACGTAGTATTTCTAGTAAGAAATATAAACAGGCTTATGGAATTATGGAAAGTGCACTGGCAGTACCAGTCAACCGTCACTTCATAAAGGGTCCATAAACAAAGGAAAGTTTGGTCCTTGAAATGCTGTGTGCGCAACACCCTTTAGCAGGGCGGAATGCTGTTTATTCCTCATAGGAAACTAAAATAGGATTTGAAAAGAAAGTTGACTAACAGCAATGTGAACATGAACAATGGAGTTCTGACTTTAACCAAGTTCAGTGTGAGCTTCAGCGCCAATCTGAATTTACTTTTTCCAAGTGTTGTGTTAACAAAATTACGAAGCTGAAAATTTAGGTCCCAAAGATAGAATTTAGACTCACTGCCTAAGTAGTCTTACTTCACCTTACAGTGGAAGTAGACATTTTCGCGCTTAGTCTTATCTACCAGCAGTCCAGCACTATACTTGTTTTAGCGAACTTAGTCTTCTTAACATACTGATCAAACTTAAAGTTATTGTCAACTTGCACCAAGTTGACTTAGCCCATTTGGACATCTTTCTACTTCGGAGACGCCAGGACTTCGATATACAAACTTTGATCAGGCTCTACTGCCCATTTGGCTTAGCTTACTTGCGGCATGTTTTACCTCATTTGGCTCAAATCGTCTGCAGCGCCTACGTCATTTTGGCTCATATCTTCTACAAGGCCTACGTAATTTCATGCAACGTGTCGCAATTCAGGCTTCTGGTTGAACTGCATGTGTAATATGCAATGCAAGAAAAATATAATATAGGACCACCCACGGCCCACTTAAGATATCTGAAGTAGGCCATGTACCACCCATCACCAAACGCATAAGTCTACTTGACTTTGTTGAGTTACCGGCATCATATACAGTAGCCTTTCTAAAAATTGTCTTGTGTCTTTTGGGACTAATTTATTTATGAAAAATTTTAATAAATGGAAAAATCGTGTTTTGACGTTTTTCGGCTTAGAAGCAGATTTTTTCCAGAAGTGAAGTTTTTACAATTAATGTTACCAAGAAAAGTTTAAGAATGACATAAATTATTCTAATGTCACAGTTGTCTGATAAATACTTTTTAGATTTTTGTTGTTGTGCTTTTTTTATGTTTTCGGAAGCAAATAACGCGTGTATTCACTTCAATTGCCCTTATTTTTTACCCAGCCAGGCAACAAACAGGTACGTTGCTATATATATTTTCAAGTACTCAAGTTTCAAATGAATTTTGTGAAGGAAAGAAAATCGCCTATACGCTCAATGGACGTGATCTAAGATTTAAACAGCAGATGCTTTACTCATTCTATCGTATTCTGTATTGGAAAAGCCTATGAGCAGTGGCGTAACTGACGGGGGGCGG
>JGI24022J15233_10007783_pt1 | contig 11860 bp, 1 predicted proteins | sample Ectturendosymbi2_FD_15233 | JGI IMG/M metagenome (IMG submission 15233)
CATGAAATTAGAGTTCGTACTTGTGCACGATATGCCTGTCCGAAACAATTTCTCTTTTGGCTTCATATTCAGTTCAATTTCTTGCTTACACATAGCAGTAGTCAAAAAATAAACATTTCATTTTGAACAAGTGTTGGTAACAAGGTTGTGTGTTGGTAACAAGGTTCCCACAGACGAAATCATCTGAAGGAATTTGCTCACTACCAGCGGCTAAAATCAAGCATGTCTTTTTCTGTGATTGATGCATACCGATAAAGTGAGTCTGCCTCATATAAACTGCAGGCAAAAGTTTGCTTATATAAGTCCTGGATTTATCATGCCAACAAGTAAGGCTTATTTTTTAAATACACAAAAATTTTTCATGGTGTTTATGTACCACACAGGAGGACCTTTGTTAATTTGAAGCACACTGCATCGTTTCCCCGCTCTTTCTAGCGTAGTAGAAGGTACAAATACGACTTGTTCAACTTACATTTACCTTTTGTAACCAAGTTTAAAATAAAAAGACACTTTTGGTACATGCTCGAGTTCTATTAAATCCTTAGGTTCAGAAACATTTTGTGAAGGAAAAGGCTTCAAGTCTGTGGAATTGCCAACTGACATCAGTTGTTTTGCATTGTGACATCATCTCTCAACTAGCATGCATTTACAGATGAAAGGCTGTACTCCTCTCAGAACAAAATAATAAAATTTAAAATTGAAGAATACCACTGTCTATGGAAAGAAATCCTTTCTCAGCAAAGAATCAGACACTTAGATCTTACAGAATATATATTTCGCCTACGCTATAGGCATCATCAGCTCTTATTCAAATGAAACCTTTCCGAGTATACATTCCGCCTACGATGCAAGCACCATCAGTTCTTATTCAAAATGGAATGAAGAATATTACATTTTTACTAATGAAACCACGCGAATTATGATCTAAGCTACATCACATCCTTTCGTGCAAACTAATATTTTTGCAGCATGTGAAGCCAGTTTACAAGATGAAAATACAAAAAGTTGAAATCGTATGCAGCAGTTGACCATGATGGATATTTTGTATTGACCATGGGAAAGTCGTGCTTTATTACTAGCTAAGCGTGCAGCTTTTGACTTGAATCGGTTGCTTACCTCCATATACTAAAAGTAAGATGACTGTGACCAATACGTTCGTTCTTCAGCGAAGATACACTTTTGTAAATATTTGCGAATGCTCAAATTCTTCTCAAATATGCAATAATGTTAAAATTAACTTCTAAAGTAAATATACAGGCTTAGGCTTGATGCTTCTAAAAAACTGTACCACTTATATATCTGGTTCAAGCTAAAATGAGGAAAACGAAAGTTAGAAGGTGTGTTTATTTATTTATTTTATTTAACGGCAAACGACGACAGGCCAGAGCCTGGAATCCCATCTGCCGATACCAGTTGCAATACGATAATATAAGGGCAAAATTTTAATAAATAAAGATGCAAAAGAAGATTCATTAATAAAGGTGCATTCATTTGTTTTCAAAATAAAGTAACCATAAATTATTTCTTAAACAGTTTCAGAAGTCATGTTGGCTATGAACAAAAATTATATTGAACAAAAACTCTTAAAATACTGCAGACGGTAGATGCAGCAAAACAACTATATGGCTTGATTACGCAAAAATTAATGGAACCGAATATGCTCAGCTGGAATACCTGCAACTGAAAGCAGCTGAAACTCTGCATTTAAGACTTGATGCAGAGAAAGCAACATGAAAGGTTATATGAATCACTAACAGTTTCATTGCGTGCGTGATTCCATTTCTTTCATCTATTTTATTTCGCTTTGTTCGGAAAGATCAGAAAGCTATAATTTTCTCTGATGTACTTTAAACTTTTTGACTAGAGATCTGGAAAAAGTTTCTTATATTTTCTGACCAATCGTTAAAGGTTTTCAGTTTCAAAGCATTTTAACTTATTTTGCGAAAAACTAGTGATGCATTGTTGAACAACTGTGAAAAATGTCATCAAACAAGTGTTGCTATCTTTCTCGCAGAGGCTATGCATTACGGATCCCTGTAGCTAACTGCTTTGCGTGTATAAATGTCAATTAAGCTCAATCCGTTGATTGAGCTCAACGATGAGTGATCGGCCTATGCAATGTCAGTGGATGGTATCACAACAAGAAGATAATATTTGCGGAAGGCAGTTTGACTCCATTGATAACCTCGCCCAACACTTGTTTGAAGATCATGTGAATGATGGACCCTCGCAAAAGGAGTACTTTTGCAGGTGGAAAGGATGCACGTGGAAGCATTCTTTTAAAGCACGTTACAAGCTGAATAATCATGGTCGAACTCACACCCGTCAAAAACCTTTTCGCTGCAGTTTTTGCGGGAAGAGGTTTGCAAGGACAGAAAATGTGAAAATCCACGAGAGAATTCATACAAGTAAGTGAAAAAGCAAAATTTTTAATCTCTTTCCGACTGAAATATTTTTCAATTACTGCAGAAAATTTTGGTGACGTAGAGCAGAGAATATATTGTACATATTCAGCCGAAATCTGTCTTAAAATTTGTTTTTTTAATGTTTTTGCAAACGTTGACCTTCAATGGATTACAAATGTTGTATCGATTAATTTGTTCAAAACTTGTTTAAGAAAATTTAGCTGAACTGCATGAAGGAATAAGCAACCAAAGAAGCAAAATCCTGTGCTGTTGACCATGGAATTTCATCACCATAGTTGGAGACAAATTTTATTTTGAGCAGAAATGAGTTTCGCTGTCCTTTTTTTAAACCATTTTCAGAAATGTCTTATTATTTTTCTCTACAATTTTTCACATAATCAATCAAACGCATGGTGATCTCATTGAAGCTAGGCAAAACGTAAAGACAAAAAATAATTATAATTGAATGCATTTGTAGTGAGTAAGTATCTAGCTTTCCTGTGTTAAAATATTGCCCTTTCCACCGCACTGCGCGAAAAGTAGACTGATATTGCGCTGACAACAAATTTCTTCTTTTATCCAGTCAAAGTTTTCTGAGCTTCGTATGAAGTAATGTTCATGGCTAAAATTCCATGAAAGGCTTAATCGTTCTCTAACCATTACTAGAATGCTTTATCGCTCTTCAGATTTTCATGTTCAGAAAAATGAAAACATCCTCAATATTTTATTTACATTTTTGCACATATCGACGACATACGTTCCCAGACGCTGGGTTACACATCCCAGTTAAATGGAACCTCACTTGGTAATATCTGCAAATAAAGTGTATGAGTCAACGTTTTGATTGGCTGTGAAGTTGGATTATAAAGAGTGCAATGTCATATTAGATAAAACAAGGATCATCACCATAAAAACTATCGCTGCAGCAAATTTGTTATTATAAGTAGTAACCTGAAATTACAAAAACAAGAGAATTTAATGTAACACAGTATCAAATTTGCGAAAAAAGTGCAGTAAATTAACTAATTTTCACGGACTTTCAAAATCCTGTCGATTGAGTGAAATCCTAAAACTGCTTTGAAATTATCTTTCACAAATCACTTTTTTATCTTTATTGGAACTTGTTTAAAAACTTGTTTCTCACCCTTTTCAAAATTTTTTTCCTTCAGCAAACAGAGACAGTTTTCAAACGCATTTTTGGAAATAAGAAAAAAATTTGAAAAATGCAGAACAAGCATGTGAACATGTATGAAAGTCATTCACTCTCATCTGCATAAACATGATAAAAAACTGGTGAAATAACGTACTCATTGTAAGTACATAAAAAATTTAAGGAATGGGAAGTCTGAAGCGATCCTGAATTTACTTTGCTGTGATTTCAGTTACCTCATTCAGAAGTTTACAAAAAATGGCGATTCACCGATTAGCATCAGCTTCATTCCGTTTGTTGTGATCAGAAGATTTTCAAACATCTTTTTAAAAAAAACATGTTGATTTCAAATTTTAATCATCATTTTCTTTTTCAGTGTAGAAAACTTGCAAGCACAGTAATTTGTAGTTGATGTCAGCCATGTAGAATTATGCTTACGCTGTAGGTGTAAGAATAACTAGCATTTTTATGGTGACTACAAACACACAAATTTCTGGTATTCAGCAGCATTACCTGATTTCCTTTGCCAGTGCTCTAGTGTTTGTGACATTTTGGCTCAACTGTGGTCAGATCGCGAAAGAGCATTTAGTCTTAGCGCCTTGTAATCACCAATGATTTATGAAAAATTGCTGACAACCAACTCTGAAAACGTCACAGTTTGTGCTTTTGCGAACGAACGCACTGCCCCTTGCAAGAGTCCATATCACAAAGCCCCAAGATCAATGCTTAGGTGCTTTCGGACGATCTCTGCGTCCGGAATACTCATCTCTTGGAATTTTTCCAGGACACTTGAAACTTTTTTTATCTACGATTCCCTAGACCAAGTCCAATCCAGGGAAAACAACCGTATTCATGGTCATACTTTTCAGATTTTTCTTTTTATTTTCAGAAGAGAAGCCTTTCAAATGCTTGTTTCCTGGCTGCCACAAGCGATTCGGAAATAGCTCTGACCGAAAAAAGCATTCATACAAGCACAACATAGGTCAACGCTTCAAGTGCGAGGTGAGCAGCTTTCGTCGAGACAAAAAGAAGTTGATTTTCCTCGAGGCTTAGCTTGTTATTAGCAACGGGATTGACGGCTTTGTTCCCATCAGTTCAGACCCTCCTCAAACTCATATTTGAAACAGACCTAGGGTTTTGTTTTGCGCAAAAGATTTAACGATGCTTGATGTTTGTGTTTGTTTCATTTTCACGTTTCATCATGAGTGATCATCGCTGGCGACAGGAAAGGCGTTGATACTTTGACGAAACGAATTTCAAAACTAAACCTATATGTGTGCCCGGTTTTATATTCTGGTCTAGATTTAATGGAATCTGTGACGTACATGGAATAACTCGCTATCCCGCCATTCTTAAGGAAAGTATATCTTGGTTGATCACCCGTACGGATTTTCAAGATGCAACAAATTTTGAAGAAGTTTTTGTTCCGATAACGGTTGGAATGTCACATCTGCACAAATCAAACTATGTTTTGATCAGTAATTCACACTCTTTCCTGTGTCCCGCTTTCCAAAAACCCATTACCTGTTTCAGCACCGTTTATAGGAGATATCGTTGGGAGATAAATTTTCTTTCTGAAGAAGAAAGAAATTGCAGTTAAATGTATTTGGTTTGAAAGAATTGCGATTAAAATAACAGTAATTTTAAGTTATAGATATTTGAAGAATGTACATCGAGTAGCTACTTCTAAGTTTGCTTGACCAAACTGTCTTCAACCTCTTGATTATCTGGCCCTTCTGAAAGAACAGTCATTTCGCACACCCTGCACAGGTACAAAACCTGTTTATCAATCCTAGCTGCAGACACACGTCTATCATTTTTGGACATTTTTAATACTCACACAAAACGTTAGAAATAGTTTCGTGGTGACGTCGCGTTTGCTGTGTTGAATTCTTGTCATAAGATCAAGTTTGTTGTAGTTATTAGGGTCTTTGTTCCCGATAACTCCAGTGAACAAAACCAAAGCTCGCACAAAAAAAACGATTTCTTCTAATCAGATAGGATCACATTGTGCACATTTGATTGAGCCGTAGGAGATAGCAGGATCAGTGCACCGAAATGTGCAATTTCAAAACGCAAATATTATCAATTGCTGCTATAAGTTTTGAGAATACATTTCTACGTTCCTTCTGGATCAAACTAGGGTAATTTATGAGATCTCCAACCGGATCCAATGCCCTTTTGCAGTCCGACAAAAAAGGGATGTGGCGAGTGGGATGTTCACTTCCATTAATGAAGTTATTTAATGATCAATTCTTGTCTTCATACAAAAAGTTATTGTAGGCAACGTTATCCAAGAGTACTGTATAACCGAGTTTCTTGCTTGGTTTTTATCTGATGCACATCAACATTTTTCTGCCAAATCTCTGGAATGTTTGGTCCTGGCATACAAAGCGGAGCAATGTTCTGATTAACTAGAAAAAGTTAAAAAAAGTACGTTAAAAAATACTACCTCAAGCTTCATGCCGATTACGACTTCAGCAAAATTTGTAACTCGAGAACCTGCTGCTCGCCAAGGAGTAATATAACTCTTTTACTAGATAAACATGAGTTGTATGATTATTGAACTTTCACTTTGTTTTCTGAAGCTAAGGTGGCAAACAAAACTTCCTATTGATAAAATCTTGTGATCAACTGTTATAAACTTAAAAACAACACCGAAGTTTCAGCCAGTCGGCAGCGGTCTTTCATGAACAAAACGGCACGAAACATCAAAGTCTGATGAAAGCTGCTGTTATTTGGCTGAAATCTCGGCATGGTTTATACCTTTACAACATCTGAGCACAAGATTTTATTATTGTTCACCTGTTGTTTACCTCTGCAATACGAAAACTTCTAAGTTTTTTTTAGTATATGCCAATTTTGCAAGTCCACTTTCAGGAATTTCATGAGGTTTGAGGAACTGCGAAACAGAATCGATATATTCAAAGAAAAATGAAGTTTAGGTTTTAAGAAGTGTTTGTGGCACCAAGGAAATGTCAGAAAACACGTTAAACTCCAGAACTGTGCCTCCACTGGCCAAATGTTATTTATCTGGTTGAGTTCCGCAGCGTACATCACGCTTGTGTGGGCAAACTGTGGTTTCTGCAGCAGTATAATCAGCGCTAGTATTTTGCAGTTGGTTCTGATTTGCAGTTAAACTCAAACCCAATATCAAGCACCGTTAATCTTTTTCTTCCCCTTCTGAAAAGAGTTATGCTGGCACCATGCCTCTGATTGGTCTCGAGTGATTATGTTTTATAATCACGACACGGATTCTTTACGTGAGAAAATAGCTGTAGCTGATTCTTTACGTGAGAAAATAGCTCCTTTAGGTGAGAAAATAGCCTAACTCTAAGAAAACAAACAACATTCATGTCTGAAACACTCGTGTTTCAGTAAAAAACAATATTTTTATTGCGCAAGCAATAAAGGAAATTTATTACCTATGATGGACCTAAAATATGGGTGGATGTCACAATAGGTATGAAGGACAAGTACCTACAATTCTTTAAAAAACTGTACTGCAATATTTTAAGAGCCAAGATAAAGTTCGCTTAATATTACAGACATACGATTACACCGCTGGAAATGTACAGTTTTGCAACAGTTTGTTTGGTAGATTAAGTCTTTGAGATGGGAATAAAAACACTGTTATTTTCATTAGTTTTCACTACATACATCACATCAGGCTTATAAACCACGTACATGTGAAATTGTCTACGATATTGGTATATTCTCTGAGTGGCGGTTAAGTGTTGCACTTATATATTCTCTCAACTATATTTTTATTGCATATAACAGTTTTTTTCCGTTTTCTGTGTGTTTTAATGCTTTGGATACTTATTATTCAAGGTGACTATCGTTAAGTGGACTTTGCGGTCATTTGATTGCCGGCCTTCAGTGACACCTGTGGCTAACACTCTTTCGCGCATTGATAAGTATTGTCATGGTAAAAATAAGCCTTGCGTTATTAACAGTGGTTTCAGCAGCAGTGCAGGACAAATTATTTAGTGTCATTGATTTCAGAGAAATAAACCAACGTCTGTTGATAGAAAGTTTGTGGAATCATTACTGATGCAATTGGTTTCACTGCACTGATTACAATAGATTATGTTTAGCGAAAAAGTCTGCGCATTTAAACAAATCCTTCAACGTAACGCTCAAAAACTGAGCATCCAATAGCGCAGGAAAACAATCATTTCGAGATTTCACTGACTCCTTTTCTTGACTTTAAGTTACACGCCAAGTCTTACTGCTTTTATATGGTGTCACTGGCAGCGACGTAGCATTCCTCATTGCAAACATACTTTTCTGGTCAGTGGAAAAACCAACAAGAACATGAACAATTTCAAAGAGCATGCACAATATGCGTGCTGTTTGAAGTTGTTAAAAATTCCAAAACAGTTATCACAACCGCGAGGGTTTCACAATGCAAAGAATTTACTTAGTTTTATATTTTCATACCTTTCCCTAAAACTAAAGTGTAAGCAACGAGGACAAACCTTTTTGGCTCCAAACTTACAGTAAATGCCACAACTGCTAATATTTCCAAAACGTCTAAATGTAGTTCTATATTTCTTTTGTCGTATGTGGGAAGTTTGGAAAATTTTTCGTTTTTCTTTTAGTCCAATATTCAAATCAACAACTTATATAGCCTGACATGCACCAGTAGCTTGAATTATTTGTTTCTGTAGCACTGCTTGAGAGATTAAATGGTATCACTAGTACAACTGGCATAACTTTTCTTTAAACTTTGTTTAACGATGATGCGACATACTTATGGCTGCCTTTCCTTTTCAGTACTGTGAAAAAACTTTTCAACATCCAAGTTCTTGGCGAAAACACATGAAAGACCACGAAGCAAACAGAAATCGTTTGAACTCAGGAGGGATCTCGCCACCTTCCGACGATTTACAAGTGTCACCTCCCACACCCGGTGAAATAGTTCCAACTTTCGCCGCAAATGCAAAGCTGCATAATACTTTGGCGAGATCGTTACACCAACATCTTGTTCCAATTCAGAGTTTTCAACCAAGTTCCGGGCATTTGCACAACTCGGAGCAATATACGCTGCAACAAGCACCGAGACAAAGTCAGGAGGCAGCTGTCACGATTCAACCATGTCAGCAAACGTTTAGTTCGATCAACCAAAGAAATCTTCCAGTGATAAGCAACAATGTACCCTGTAACGATGCACCAAACCTGGCTCATGCTTTTAGTCATCCGTCACAATACGGGATAAACCCTAGTTTGCCTCTAAATTCCAGGCAAGTCATGATGCAAAATAACCAGAACTCCAGTCAACCAGTGAGCACTCAACCCAAAAGCCTGGCTTACCATGTCTCGGATCAAAGAATCCTCGGCAATCAAAACGCAGTTGCATATCGCCAGCATTCGGAACTGCCGTCTGACAAAGAATTTCCGTCTCGTCAAAACAATGGTCACGATTTCCACGTTACTTTCCAGCAAACGGAACGTGTATTCATGAATTTTGACAACTTGCAATCAAGCTCAGCTTCACTGCATGGTGAAGAACAACAAGAAAGGTGCCAATTTACCCAACCATTATCAAATCACCCTTCGACAAACTGGAAAATCAACTACCAGAGACAGTATCCCAAATTTTATGCAGGGCAACAGACTCAGTTTCAGACCAAGCAATCCTTCCCATCTTGTCAGCCATTGCAAACGCTCATTAGCAAACCAAGTGCTGCAATGTCACCCGCTTCAGTTCCTCTCCCTTCCAGTCGTCATGAAGATCAAGCTTCAAGCATGCCGGCATCACAAACGTCAAGCCATGGTGCAATCCACTGTTCATCAAACCATTTATTGCCAAAAACGTCCTCTGAGACAAGAAATACTTGTTTCAAACAAATGCATCAAACTGTCAGTGTTGCGCCTTTTCCCGGTCCAGCAGCACCAGATGTTTTACAACATGCACCGGCGAATCCACAAATGAAACCATCTCCAGTTGATCAAATTAGTCATTTCAAATACGTCTGCTATGAAGGAATGACCGGTAACTCACAGCAAGGACGTTTCTCCTCTCCATCAATCCCGCAAATGGAATCCGGACAAACAATGAACTATAACTTGCAACGCCCAGTATCTGAAGAACTTTCTTGCGCAAGGCGTGCCTGTTTCCAAGAAACGCCTGATAACGTCGTTGTGACACCGATGGCTGCTCCAGCAACATCACATTTGGTAAATGAGCAAGCAGTGCATCAGCAGGTCAATCAATCTTTACCTCATGAAAGAAACCAAGCACTCTGTGCTGACGTATATGAAACGCCTAGCCTCATCAAAGAACACCATTCAGTGATTCCAAACGCTCAGATCGCAGGACCCGACGGGACGTTGCTGGTGCAGCAAACCCAGAGCAGTGATTCAACGCCTTCATCAAGCGACGACCTGCAGTTACTTATGGAGGTCCTTGGTGAGGGCACCCGTGCCGCTGATCACCAACACAACATCGCATATACAGGAGCACAGCAAGCAACCGCGTCAGAACAGAACAACATCGACGCAAGTCACTTTACAATTGATGAGATTGAGTTCTTGAACGATCTTTGCAAGACACCATGAAAACTGGCATGAAGGGTGTGCGCATTGACAACAATCGAATCAGCACAATTCATCAGGTGCCAACGACTTTTGATGAATTGGCGTCAGTGTTTATTCTTAAGGTTCGCCAACATGGGTCATCGTGAGTTTGCGTACTGTTACCTTTACAGCCAGTTTTGAACAACTGATGCTTATTAAACGGCAAATCAAAGACCGGGGATATTTTTCAAAGACGTTTCCAACTTGGAAAGAAAACAGTGTGAGTTTTACGCCAAGTAATAGATTTAGTGTGTTGCATTAATGATTAAATAGTCTGAATCAATCTTGTGTGCGCAATCCACAAAAATTGTACATAATTGGAAGCTGAACCAACGGTTGTTTCTGTTGTAAATAGCATTTCTTACTTTTTATTGTTTTCGTCCGATCTGATTTTTCGTGAGAGCCTGATTAAACCGTTCGATCATCCAATCTGATTTAAAGCTTTCTCGCAACTGAACTGGACACCACGAACGCAAAACCTGCGCTTGCCTTACTTGGACTTGTCAGAAACTACTTTGTAAAGAAATACGTTGTCAGCAATACTTTTCGCACGGCATGAAAATCTCACACAAGCAATTTATTTGAACCCACCTTGATGGAAGTAAGTGTATGCGATTTTTAAAGGACCCGAAAACAACAGATCACTGCCCACCGTTAACCAAGGCAATAACAGTAGCGCAAAAACATTTTGCTTTATCTTTGCCTATGAAAGTCATTCTGAACCTCGATCCGGATTTGAAATTTTAAAGTGTATTGTAGTGACGTTAATGTAAATAAAGAGCCAAGTTATAAAACAGTTAAACTGTTATAACTTTGTGAATATGTAAATATTGTAATAAATTCGATTGAGCTCTTTGATTTGTCTTTCAAACACCGTATGATCGCAGTTGAGTGTCAGTAAGTTTATGTTGTAAGTAAGGTGACAATACGTCGTGGTTTGACAGCAACAGCCCCGATTTTCGGGTTGTGTCCTGGTTTATTGCTTGATTGTGCTTGAAAGGCAGACTGGCAGCATATATAAAAGAATTGCGACAGAGAGTGATGAAATTACGCCCCGAAAATTTCTATTTCGTCTGGGAAAGAAACGATTACAAATTTATTTCATCAATTTGTTAATCGTTCATTTATTTCTTTGTACTCTTCACTTCGCTTTTGGAGAAGCTTTCTCGGGAAATCAAGATGATGTGTACACTTGGTCCTGCTGTGAGAAACACCCAATTGGCATCAACTTTATTTGAAAGCCTCGCCAGCTAAATTGCACAACATCCAGATTAGGAAAAAATTATGGCCGCCCTATTTTCTATTCAAAATCCTAAGAACAACAGGCTACATATCTGAAAGCTGGCAGTAAAATTATGCGCATACTGAACTTCTGAAATTTTAAGCAAGACCTATTTTTTACTGGTATTAAGGCTGCTTCTGTGCTAAAAGTATTTCACGTTACAATCTATGTTTTGATTATTTTTTCTGAAATATTGCGCAATATATTAATATGGCTCATCTCATGATAGTTGCTGTTAAGTCGCCAACAAGCAGACAAGCTCACGCAAACGTCTATATCAGGGGTGTCAAACTCGTTTCAGTTCAGGGGCCTATTCAGGCAAATTTAATCTCAAGCGGGCTGGACCAATGTAATCACTGCATAACACCCTGGTTATAAGTATTGACAACTTCCAACTGTTTTCATAACTTTAATGCAAAAAGTTCAAGCTTATCTGAA
>JGI24022J15233_10007784_pt1 | contig 11860 bp, 7 predicted proteins | sample Ectturendosymbi2_FD_15233 | JGI IMG/M metagenome (IMG submission 15233)
CAATTGTGCAGGCCTACTTTCCTAATTCTTTATTGTTTGTCGCGCTCTCGGCCAACTGACAGTGAGGTCTGTTCGCTAAGTTTAGATTGCGCTGGTAGAATGTGGAATCTTGTTTGTGTTGTATTCCAGGAACCGTTTTCGAAGACCAATCATTGTTCAAACGATCAACTGTTGTTGCTTTAAGTGTGACAATACGTGTTTGCGCTGATAATCTATACTTGTGTAGTAACGTCTGTAGGAAATAAGACTGCAGCTCTGTGGATACGCGAAATTCGCAAGGTGTCAAAATAGACAAAATTAATTTGATAGGCGGGGAAAAACTTAGTGAGTGCTGTTCTTTAAAGCTCACAAAAGCCTGTTCTGGCACCACTTCTGGAATCATTCCAACATGTCTGCACATATTACAGTGGAAACCGCTTAATAGAGCACCCTCGGGAATAGCAAAACCTGCTTTAAAAAACGATTGCTCTTTTATCCGATGAGAACTTTTTGCAATAAAAATAGGGTGTCATTCACACTAGGGGTTCACCAATACATATACCAATATCAGGGTACTGTATTTTATTCTCTCTGTGAGCACTGTGCACAGTAGTGTAAAAAGAAAACTTACTGTATTTTTGCAATATTTCTGTCATAATGTATTGCACAGTAGCTGTTGTGGTGGACACTGTTCGCTCTTGCCCCTCTTCAGCACAAAAGAAATGGCCGATTTTTGATGGTTTTACTTCATTTTCGGTTGCTTGGTCAAGTTTCTGCATTTTATGGATTTCTCACGCGCTAACTGCGTGTAAGCCATGGTGCTGCTACACGTCTAAATGCTCTAATAAGCGGTGTGCCTGCTCTAATAAGCGAAGAATTTATAAGAGGAAAAAGATAGGATCGTTTTTTTTCAGCCGAAATTGTTCAAATAAGCGGTTTGCTCTATAAACCGATGCTCTGTTAAGCGGTTTCCACTGTATTTTCAAATTCTTTAAAACAATTTGTAATTTCAACTTGTTATCAATTACAAGTTTGAAAGTAATTGTAATCATAAGTGTAATTAGACATTTGTAGCACAGAATAATTGTAATGTAATTGACAAATTTGAAAGCGTAATTGTAATTATAATTGTAATTGAACTGAAATGATGTAATTCATCCAACTCTGCTCTCAACATGATCGAAGTTATCAATATCGGAGTCGGAGAGCATATTCTACATGGATATACAGTACAACTGTCTGACATTCTTACTGCAAACTACCTTGCATTTGTTTGATAGACTTTAAAATAGTGAGCACCAAGCACGCCCAGTTCATTTTTTTGCCCACGACAACACATAAGCCACCAGTCAATACAGTTCGCTTTTCATAAGTAGCCTAAACATCTCCAGCAGAGCGTAACTATCTGGCTATGCCATGGTTACGATTACCAAACAACAGGTCGTTTATCAACTAAAAAGTTAAAATGTAGCCTACGTGCGGTCCGAAGCGTTCACTGTACATGTACGGCATTTAATGATAAAACTGTCTTTGAGGTATTTGAAACTGTATACTAAGAAGTGCAAGCCTTCCGGGTATAGTTTCAAAAATCTCCTGCATCTCATCAACAACAATTGTTTGAAATTACGATATAATTATCTAGCTCTCATCATATTTTTCCGACAAAGCAAAGCACGAAGGACAAAGGCGGTATACAACAAGCTTTGATCGTCATCGATTGTTGGGGTTGCAGTGGCTTATGCAGTTCAACAGAGGTTGAACGGAAATGTTTTGCTTCCTGAAGCCTTCTATACACCACACTAGAATGCATGAAATTGTTTTTAGATTCGAATTAAAGTCTACAACCATTTTCCACCACGTTGTTTACCGATAAAACATGCTAATTTTCTTGCTTTTGGAGAAAACTACGCTACGACCCGGTTTTCCGATATTAAAAAACCAGTAGCCTATACAAAATCGCAGAAGAGAACCTTCTGATCAAACCAGTAACGTGTATTGTAGGCTGGAAATGCTGTGCGAAAATATTTCACTGCTATTTGCTGGAACACACTTAAAACATGCCGAATTGTGAACCACACATGACGTATTAACGCAGTAGCCTTACTAGTCTTTAACATTACTCACAATCTCTTTTAACTGAAATCATGAAGCAGAAAGTTTTTTGTGTAATGGAATTACAAAGCAAAAAATACTCGTTTTCTTTCATAATAAACTGTAAAATTTCCATTGGCTGTACTTCGACGCAACTATTGAACTAAATCGTATTTATAGACGTTTGCGATGCTCAAGCCTCAATTACAGTAAGTTTGCACTCAACAAACTTTAATTTTTTTTCGCAAACTGTTTTGAGAAACTTATCAATCTTACTCGACAAAGCGAACCTTTGCAAAAATTTAAGTTTTGCTTTCTTGAATAGCATAGCTTCCTGTTGCCGATTTTGTTCATCTAACTGTTAATACCAGTTGCAAGTATCTTTTCAGTAAGAAATTTAATTCAACATCTGTTTTTACGCAGATGGTATTACTTAGAATATGATATTGCTGATGAAAATCATACAAATGGGTGCCGGTTTGCGTTTACTTGTTGTCTGGTACACGTACACCTCTATCAAGTGATGTCGCTTCTCTTGCTTAGTTTCTTAAGTGGGTAATGAAAACTTCGATCCGAAACGGACCAAAAAGCACCGCATCACCCTCTGTATACCTGTAAAAACCTTAGTTTACTAATGTAAAAGAATAGTTGTTACAAACTAACGCAGCCTGGTACTGATAATTATCTCCAAAGATTACGTGTCAGCAGAAGCTATTGCACTCTTTACCCAAGCTGCCATGAAAATGGGAAACAACGCACAAAGCCGTGATATTACACAAAGAAATACAAAGTCCTATGCGTGACATTCAGCAAACCAAACCCTATGGGCTTTTCACGACAATATTTGAGTGCCTATTCAAAGAGTGCGTTATGATAATATTGAGAAACACTCAAGGGCGTAACGAGGAGGGCAAGGGGGGAACAATTCCCGGGCGTCGAATGACTGTCGGGGACGCCAAAAAGTCATAACAATGTCAAAAGTACTGTACTTTCTTCAATACAGTACATTGCTTCTGAAAGACCTCAGGTTCGAACATGGGGGCGCCGAATTGCTTCTTGTCCCGCGTGCCATCTAACATCGTTACGGCCTTGGAAACAATGCTTTTTTCACAAAGGTTTTACTCGGACACCAGCAAACATACGACCGAGCTTGTTTGAACCGGATCACACCAATGGTTCTTACGCACCTTATGGACCGGCAAACGTGTTTCGCAAGTTTTCTGAAATATAGGCAAATGTCATTTCAAACACACGAACACAGCTCTGGTGTAACATGGAATTTATATAAAGTCCGGTTAGACTGTGTCTTTTGTAAAAACTGTAGCAGTGTTTTTCTCAGATGAAACCTTCAAGGCAAAAGCATGCTTTGAGAGCCCATGAAACCTCAGTTGACAGGTTTTCGTATACATTGTTGTGCCGTACTTGGAGTAAACAGAAACGTATGCCATGTTTAGCAATTTGTCTTAGTTTAATCCAAAGTGTTGCTGGATTTGACCTTTTCTAAGATATTAAAATAATAAAAATGTCATTTCTTCCTTGCTTGGTAAAATAAACAGTAATCACCTCGTCAGGTCCACAGGTGTGTGGGAGTGCTGAGAGAGCATGTCAAAAACTGAGGACACCTCTTTTTTGATCAAAGTTGTTTAGATCTGAGGATTATATTTTGCTTGAACCACTTATGTTACGTTTGACCACTCATGTTTGTTACGTTTTTACTTACCACCTTCAAGCAGGGCCGGATTAAAATAGCGCGAGGCCCCGGGCAAAATCGTGACCGCCAGGCCCCTTAAACGCTTAGGGCAGTGGTTCCCAACTTTTTTTGATGCATTCCTCCCTTGGTTCACTTTGGAACTTTTCATTCCTCCCCTATTACACAATTTCAGCAGTGCGGCTGAAAAGGTTAAAATGTCAGTTTTGCGATGACTCAGATCGCACGTTGTGGGGTGATGTGTAATCCTAGTGGCGTTGTTGCGTCCTTTCAATAAGCCATTATTGTACGATAATTAGCTCTGCTTGTGAAAACTTTGGAATGCACTTAAACATCTAACTAAGCAGGTATGAATGATATGATAATCCAATAGATAGCGCCACCGTTAATTTCGTGACAGAAAGATAAAAATTAAACAACAGTACAAAGAACAACACATTGAATTCACCAGTAATATAAGTTTCAAATATAAATTTAGTTCAAATTTCAACTCGATCACTACGAAATTTGTTCTTGTTTTTCACCGGATAGTAGTTGGATACCGGGTATGATTGCTGTAAAACCAAACTGCATGTATGAAATCATCAGTGATGGAGTCTCGAGACTTGGTTTCGGTCTCTTTGCGAGTCTCAGTCTCTAAGGTTTCAGGTCTCGTCTCGATAAGCTCAAGCGAACTTTTTCCTTTGGCCACCACTCACGCCAAGGTAGCGAATAGCGGTAACAGTGAAGTGCGATAGCTCGCTACCACATGCGTTATTCTTTTCAAAAAAGAGTGGCGCTACCGCTATCGCTCCTGGAAACTTAGCTCGCTACTGCCCACCTCTACCAAAGATGCGTATAAAATCGTGAGGCGTCAGCTATTCGTATCTTGCAATGCGAGCGATGTTATAAACTCAGTACATTAAGACAGTCACACAGCAAATGATGACTCTGTAACAGAGCCGGAAATTGGTGTGTATTGAGTGGATCTTCGGACCAAATTATTGAGGCGAGTTGTTACTGCATTGTAAATGCTTATTCCAATTATGGAAAATTCAAAATGCTTCTAGAATTGGTGATAAGGGGACCTGATGATGATGATGACTTTGAAGTTAAATTTCTGAAAAGATTTAACAAACTTGGAAACGGCTTTGTGTTTCCAGACAGGGAAGTTTGTCTTTGACAGAAGATCGGAATTTGTTAGTGTGCTATCAGAGCCATCATCTGTTGTAACCCACAAAGCGCCTTTCTGATGCTTCGAGATTTGGTGTCGATTTATCTCAGTACAGAATATTTAAAAGTGCTTGAGACTGAGAAACAGTTGAAACTTGTGGCAACCAACCCAGGATGACCATTCAGTTCGTGTCTCTGTAGTTACATCGTAGCCCGCTTCATTTCGTTTCTTGCATTCCTTCGTTGCAAATCGTTGCATTGTATAAATTGCGTTGCAACGAGAAATCTTACAAGAGGCTATGTTGAAATCTCTGTTTTTTGAAGAATTCGCTGTATTGGACTTGAATATGACAGGATTCTCAGAGGAGGTTCAAAGGGCCCACAACGATGATAAATGTGGGACCAATGAGCCAAAAAAATGTTTTTTTCACATAAAATTTTCAGCCACTTCTTGAAATTAAATTCTACTGTTTTTTTGCATGTGGATAGAGGGACAGATGATTGTTATGTATGTTCAATCTTAGAGATTTGCTAGCTAAACTTTACGACTTATGACCTGAAATGTGAAAAATGGCTCATTGGTCCCACATCTCCCCTACAAAGCTTTAGGAGCTAGTCACAGTGCAATATGTATTTTTATGGGCTTCGGGGGCGCCAAGCTCAAGGGCCGCCCCGGGCAGCACACACTCTAGCTACGCCACTGATCAGTCAAGCAAACAACCAAAAAGGTTTCTTCAGCAAACACAAAATCCAGATCCAATTCGGCTCCTGCCACAGCAAATAAAACCTTACTTCTGACCCTGTTTGAGGCAGCAGCAGTCCGACTCCAAAAAATCTAAAATCCAGTCCGTACACACCTCTAATGTACATTGTGCGGACTGTCATATTTTGCGATCCAGATCCAGTCCTGAATTTTTAAAACTTAGTCCAAGTCCAACCATAGTCCAAAAGGTTTAAGAAATTTGAAATCCAAGTCCAAATGAATCCAAACATATTAACAAAAAACAGCTTTTAAATGACAAAAATTGCACAATTCCTCTCCATTAACTCAAGAAATTACATAATTCCTCTCCATTAACTCAGTCCAATGCCGGTCCTGATCTTGACTTTATATAGCATTTTGCAGCCCGGATCTTATCCAAAATAAACAAAATTCGTCACATCTTGGTGTCATGCGAAATTTCTGACCTCTGCGAAATTTCTGACTTCACAACATGTACGCATGCACAGAGTAATATTCTACATACCAAATTCGCTGATAAAACTGATTTTTTGGCCTGAGGAATTCATGTTTAGGTAAGTGTGTCGGGTATGGGTTAGAGTGAGAAAAAGTAAAATAATTGAGTTCAACGACTAAGTCCGAAAATTTTCAATGGTTAAAGTTCTTCCGGTGCTACAGCTTGTTGTGGGTACCTGGCATCTAACCAAAATGTTTTAATTTACACAACACACATCAAAAAAGTAATTGCCAGACTTTAATTCTTTATTCTGAGAAGCAAAATAACTGAAAAACACTGACAGGTCAGAAATTTCGCAGAGGTCAGAAATTTCGCTTGACACCGGACCCAGTCAAGTCCAGTTCTAATCCTCATCTGTCATTTCTGATCTGATGTGCTTTTCCACATGTAATAATTTTTGTCGCTGCAGTGCCACCTCGCGAGCAGGAACCATTCTAATCCAAGGTCAAAGGTTAAATTCACTGTAAAAAATCCTGTGCGGTAGAGTGCCTTTCCGAATTGTGTGGACTCATATCCATTGCGTCAAATGATAATATGTTACACAGAAAATTTTAACCTTAATGTGCAAAGATTATTATTTTGATTGTCTGCTGTTTGATTGAAAAAATGTTTAAGTTTACTGTTGAAAAGGGGTAGGACAGTACTTACATCTGTATTGTGTGAAACCTAAGCGAAGGGCTTGGCTGCTACTGGGCTGGTTTTGTTGATTGACAAGTGAATGAAGGCGGAGAAGTGGTGATTTCACGGATACTGTTGCAGGGCAGGCTGGCAGGGTTGAAACCAACCAGTGGTGTCCCTCCTAGTGTTTTTCCACTAGATCTAGTGTTTTTTCATTTCATCTGGTGTTCCAGTGTTTTTTTTATGGCTATCTAGTGTTTTTTGAGTGAGCTGAATGTAATTAATTGCACAATTTTGTGTGACTGTAACTGTAATTGTAATACTAATTGAGACTCTTTAAATTTGTGCAACTGTAATTTGCTAAAAATTCTACCTAATTAAATCTTAAATTGCACAAGACAATATAATATGATTTGAGTTAAACCCCTGCGAAGTCACTTGGTCATCTGTAAAAAGTTTCAGTGACCTGTACAAAAAAACCCAACTTCCCAAGCATTCTTGCTAATGCTATATCAACATGACACCCAAATGAAATAAGACTAAAATAACAGTGTTGAGTGTGAAGAGAATCGGCGCTAAACCCTAGCCTATAGCATAATTTTTTTAACAATAAATCAGAAAGGTCTAAAAATTGTTTCAAGGTTCAAGTTCTTTCAACAAACCCCCAACTTCAAAATACTATGACAAAGAAGTCTAATCTACCCACACCTATATAAAGGAACTGTGGTTTCAACCAGAGTTGCCATTCATGGTTCTGTTATTGCAGAAAATTATTAGATTTCACTATAAAAAAAACACAGTAACACTATCACAAAAAAACAGTAGATTACTTACAAAAGCAAACTTACACACAGTGAACATGCCCAGAAAATGCATTGTAATGCCAACCACAGACATTGTCTTGTGCAGCTCATATTGTTTGTAAACCAGAGACAAAGAAAATGGGAGATATCATCAATCATGATTGGATGTGTGGTGGTAAACTAACAGGAGTAAAAAATACCTCATTGCGCAATGAAAAATGGCAAAAATACAATAGAAAGAAATTTGTCATTGCAATTTTATATACTTTTCCCCTGAACACGTAATACTAAAAATTTACACTATTTTAATTTTTTATATTTTCACAACTGTTCAAACCTAAATTTCGGTCTCACTGGATAGAGCTTGTTATCAAGAATGAAATAATCTTGTTGCGAGGGGGATGGTGGCTGAAATTAAGCATAGGCTAGCAACAAATAATATTTTTATTACTGTTTTGATGTCATTACTACAAAATATTGTTTTTTGCAACTCTGGGTGGTGTCATTTTATATCTGCAACCAAGAGATCTGTTACTGACGGATATCCGTCTTTACAGGGTACCTTTTTTAAATACCTATTATTGTTCATAACAGGTTGACTGAAACTTTGAAAGTTGTTACTTATGTGGTACTCTGTTGCTTGCTTAACTATAATGTTTTGAATTGAAACAGCTATGCTTGGTAAAGCCTTTTGTTAAACACACACTAACCCATAATTGATAAATTATTTAAGTACCAAACAACAATAACAAAAAATAAATGGACACATAATACAAAAACATTAAGTAGAACTCATCTAACTCGTCATCGTTTAATAAATTAATTCGTCACTTTTTAATCAGTCCCGGCAGAATTCCTATCTTTTGTGTACATTTTTGTTTGTCTAATTCGTCAATTTACTTAATTTGTCACCTCTTTCTATCCCTTAAAAGCATTTTGTTCGGCTAATACATCATTTGCAGTTTCGCTTTTGATGTCTAAGCAGCTAGAACATGTGGGAATTCAAACAAAATAAGGATCTTTATCTGAGAATTGTTGCACCTCGTAATTTGTTTATCGAATTTATACACGAGGTGCGAAGCGCGACCCGACTCCCCATCGAGAGAATGTGAGATGTCTTTGCAGTTTGATAAAGATTTATAAGGTGCTAGACTAAATGGAGGAGTCCAGATAGAGTAGAGGAATTTGTTGTATTCAATCATAACATCATAAACTTATATTTTATTGCAAATAAGAGCACAATAATATATATGAGTTACTATGATAAGGTACACAAGCTTTTATGATAGAATTTTCACCTGTGGGAGTTTGCATAATTCGTCACTATTTTCTAATCCCTTTCAGGTGACAAATCAGGAAAATTCTACTGTATAAAGGATAAAAAAGGCACATAAAAATGGACACCTTATAAAAATGGATATGTATCAGTAGTGGATCTTGGTTGCGAATATAAAATGACATAACTGGAGTTGCGGAAACCGATATTTTACAAATAGTGACACCATAATGGTAGTAAAAATAATTTTTTGCTAGCTTAGGCCTAATTTCTGCCACCATCCCTCTACCACTAAGATTGTTCTATTCTAGATAACACGTTCCACTGGGAAGCAAATTTAGGTTTGAAAAGTTGGTCAACTCTTTAGAACTATTTGTTCCGGGTAAATATTTTAAATTGCAATCACAAATAATTGCTTGTATTGCATCTTTACTTTTATTGATTGTGTATCAAGGTATTTTTTCACTCCAGTTTACGTTATCACACATCTGTTAATAATATCTGCGTTGACAGACATCCGTTCTTTACACTGTACCTAAAAAATGTACATAACACAATTGTTTTGCAATTGAGGTATGTACCAATGAGCAGGTGAAGCTAGCACATAATAGATGAAGTGAGCAGCAATGTGAATAAGGGTTATGAGCCAGAGAACAATGTATTCAAACAACATTTCATTACAAAAACAAGTAGCAAGGGCAGAAAACAATGTTTATACATAAAATCTTGAAGAAGTAACACAATTACCCACGGACCATGATGGAGTGAGCATCATGGATAAAAGTATGTCCTACCAGACATGTGGCGTCACCAAATGCAATTGAGGTCAGCGGTGTCATTACCAGTGTGGGATATACTACCAGCATGTGGCATCAGTGCCACGGGTGATGTTGTACCACGAGCATGGGATGTAAGCATGTGCCATGAGCTGAGCATAGGTATTAACTTGAAAACAACGTCAGTGCTACCAGCGTGGGGTGTCAGTACCACGGGTGGTGTTGTACCACGAGCTTTTTACCTCAGTCCTCATGCTGGTGGTATGAACTAACATTTTTCTTTTCAATCCACACCCTGTTGGAATAAACCGCTGCTATTCAATTAATTATCCAAGATCATGATACAGACATGTGCTTCTTGATTCCATCCCCAGTCCCACACTAGTGGTATATCTCACGCTGGTGATACTGATGCCATTATTAGTAAGCTAAGTTGAACCCCACGCTGGTGGTACATACCCACACTTGGCTAATGGCACAAACTTATATCCCATGCTTGTGGTACAACACCACCTGTGGTACTAATGCCACGACTGCTCCTCACCAAATGATGTTGAAGAGACAAAGGCACAAACAAATTACAATAAGCTTATCAAGAAACATTTAATCCAATAAGTATTGTGTACATGAAAAACAAAATTTGTTTTGTAAATGAAAAGAGCATTTACTTTTANAAAAGGTAATATTTCACTCATAATGTCATGACTTATGTGATCTACCACCTATTGCACAAATATAACTGGTGCCATGTCATTGACACCGTACTTCAGCTTTATATAATTGTGGACCTAGGAATTAAACTGAAGTCAATGTCTGTGAGATTAGAGGTGAACATCGCTTCGTTTACGTCAAAATCCTGGTATTGCAGCAAGGGTGCTCCTCAGAAGGGGAAATCTGAGCTTTGTTTTTACTTAAGTCATGATTAATGTATGTGGCTCCCTGCATTTTTCAGCCAGTCTTTTGTTGACTCTGATGCTACCCCACNTGTTGTAAAAACAAGGGGATTGAATGAAGACTTCTCAATGTCAATCACTCTTTGGTTGTACTTACCCTTCTCTTTTTCATGTTGTTGGTAGATCTCTGCTAAGGACTTCCCAGAATAAGACTGAGTTAGGATGTGTCATCCTAATTTCATAGAACTTTTTCTCATAGCTATTCCACAGTCCTCTCGTAGAGATATCCAACCTTGCATTATCAGCAGTGTTGATCTTTCTTTCAAAATCATTTTCGTTGGTTAGCAGAAGTGTGGGTTCTGTCCAAACATCGCTATAGACCTTTCTCATTATCTGCACCTCAGAGTCTCTCGCTGAGTTAATGCCTCATTAAAGTGTAACCACCCAGTTTACACAAGGCTGTGATCCACAGAGTTTGTTTCTCCACAAGCACAGTGGGTGAGTACGCCTTTCACATTCCATCCAGATCCAGATGGCATCTAAGAATTCTTGTTTGTTTAGCGCATATCCATTCACTTGATTGCCAAGGCTGACAGCCAAGAAGATGTCCCTTTTTCCACTGCTCCATTTATAAGTTGTTGTGACTCCGGGATCAGTGCCTCTACTATTTCTTTATGGCTATTTCGGCATTTTGCGTTCTATTGCTGTATTCTGTTTTTTGTGTTTGTGGTATATTGCTGGTCTAAGGGATTGGATTCAAGATTGAGTTTTTGATTGTATATTTGGTCTGTTCGTTTAGCAGTGATCAGAGTGGAGTAATCATATTCTGTCGTGGCAGTTTCTTAACTCTTTGGCGTCCGCTAGGGTTCAGGGATTTTCGGGAAAAAAAAACACCTAAACGCACGTGGCTTTGCGCGGGAATTTCTCCGGTCCGGTATGCTCTACAGACCCAGTAAAAGTCTCAAAAGACATGGCAAGTCTTCTAGTCTGCACTCGAAAAAAATTTTTTGCTTGGGGGGTGCAGGTTGTCTGTGAGTGACGTCATAAGTGGAGGACTTCTAGGCCACCTTGGCCCACTTTGCCTGGCCCTGAGCGCCAATTGTTAGGTGGTAGTATTTTGCTGAAGTTTTTACTGGAAACTAGGTTACAATCCGAGTCTTTTGATATTTTGGATGACCTGCTGGGGTTTCGGGTTCAAAAGTTGTGATGTAAGTTTGTAAAAATTTTTGACTCATTAGATAATTAATTAATTTGTTTATTTTAGATCATAACTTTTGAACCAGAAACGCTAGAAAGTCGATCAAAGGCTCAAAAGATTCGGACTCA
>JGI24022J15233_10007787_pt1 | contig 11859 bp, 7 predicted proteins | sample Ectturendosymbi2_FD_15233 | JGI IMG/M metagenome (IMG submission 15233)
TTATTCAGAAGGCTTTAAATGTTCCCTGCAATTCTTTCATATGTTATTGCATTAATATCCCAGTCATATATTTGACAAGCTTCAACATATCTTCCTATATATTCGCACGCGTTTGTCTTGCTCAGTTGAAAGAAAAGGGACATTCACTGAAAATAATTTTCATTGCTTGCTGAATATCTAATCAGTTTACCTAGTGAAAACTCAAGCTGTTGAATTCGTACTTTGTAACCTGTAGGATTTGATTTGAGTGCTGTTTTTGATGTACGATTTTGGCCGCTCCATTGTTGAAAACCTTGGATGGCATTCTTCACGGCAAAAGTAAGAAGCGATTTTTCTCGAACACTAACCTGCCATATGTGATGTTACAGTTTCAACCGATTGTTCACTCGACGACGTGGAAATGGCAGCGCTTTCAGTCGTGACGTCCTCACCACTGCCTGCAGCAAAAGCGTGAAGTGTAAATGATCTGTGAAATCGAATGTTATTCAAATAAATCTTAACTCAAGCATACGGGAAAGTTTTTTATTTTCATTTGTTATTACGATCGATGTCACAATACGAAGGAACGTGGGGGATTAAGAAAAAAACTACGAAGACGTTGTTACATGTAGGTGTTTCAAATAAGACAAATATTAATCTGTAGAAAACTCAAATCACATGTGAGACAAGCAAGAAATCTTGCTGCAAATTTGAGTAGGAAATTGATTTCGCGTAAAACTACCAGTCACGAACATTGTGTGTTATGAACTGGTCTGTTATGAAAGAGGTCTGTTTCAAAATATCTGTTATGAGTGGTCTGTTACGAGTAGGTCCGTTTAAAAGGAATTGTTTATTCATACACCTTTCATTCGGATTTTAACGGGTTTCATTTCATTTTACAGTGCTATGTCAGCAAATGATTCTTACATTTGACAAGTGCAAAGAAATTGTTAAAGCTTCAAAGTTTATTGTTTTGAAAATCAAAAATCTTTGTGCACTTTAGAAAAACCATCCCAACTGACAACTGCAAGAAACTTCTATCAACTCAGAATTTCATCACAGTGGGGTAAGAAAACGTATTTCGAAAAATTTTTTCTATTCATATTTGATGCACGTTTTCTTTCGTAACTAAGTTACGCACACAACATTACTGCCTTTTGCGAATGACTTGCTTTTTTGAGATAGTTGAAGCTATGCTTCATTTAAAGCTTGAGGTAAAGCACAAGTACAGGTGATGGGCAAGTGCACACGCTGTGTTTTTGCAAGAGCTGCATCGCACATGACTCGTCAGGTTAATCATGATAATGACCCTGTTTTTGCCAGCAACTTTCATGGATGTGCAAACTGAAGTACTCCAATGAAAGTCGCAAAATTCCTTTATTTGATTCGGTCTCTGTGATATCAATTGCCACAGATACATGAGGTTATTAAAATCTGTCTTCGTCGCACTACTTCGCCCAGGTGAAACTGTGGGTGCAATTCCTTATTAGAATTTGTTGATATTTATGACAGACATATGTTCACGGGAAGGTAGGAATGTGATCAACTTTGAATATTACGAGCAATAAATATTTTATATATTTGAAAGCTCATACTACGTCACCGCACTCCAACTAGCAGTTACAAAGCAACCATATTTTACCTTCATTAGCAAGGCTTAATCCAACCAGGAATGCATAGAAAGTCGCCAGAAACAAGACGACTTGTCTCATTTTCTTTTCTCCACTTTGCAAAAGTGGATGTGCTTTTTACCAAAATCAGTTTTATGACACAAGTATGACTGAAAAAAGCTGCGAATACAAAATAAGATTAGTTCATATGTTCATATTCAAACTCGCTTTTCTGCTAGGGGGCGTTGCTAGGTCAGCAGACCATGCAGGACGCGATACACCCAACGGTCAAAACCAATATCATATGATTAGTTTGGCTCCACAACAAGATGGGACCAAGCAAGGTCAAAGATGTAGTCACGCCATCTGGCCCTTGATGGCACCCGGTCCACTTGCGCGTAGATGCAGCCGGCACGGCGTACCTGGCCATTCTTTCCTGGGCTATTCTGGACACATGGCGCAACCAACGTTTGTGCGAAGTGAATACGCCTTCAGTGATTTACGAATTTCACAACTATCCATTTTGTTACGACGTGTCGCGCCGTAAACGTATCGCAAAAATCCCGTCTCATGACTGTAACAACCTCTCGGCTTGGGTTGCGTTGAAAGCGCGATTCACCACAAAACGGGATGTGCGCGAAGCATAACACCAATATATGTGGCACGAACAACCAATAATAGAGTGATACCGATGGAGTGATCTTGATGAGTGACCTCTAATAATGCTTTAATAGTGACCTCTAATAGTGAACAACTGTTGGTACTTGCTAATCGTGCCGACGAGCGTGATCTCGTCGGGTGATCTCCATTGTTGCTTGCTGCCACAGTGTGAAGCTTTGCGCATATGCCGCTCGGGCTTTCCGATCGCAACAATAACCATAGGTCAGGATCGGAACGAAGATCAATTTAAAAACTGAAAGATTTGCGGGTTTGGAAGGTTTGTCATCCCAGACCGATCAATTCATAAAGAACTGCATTTGTCTAACAAATCCGCGTATCAATCTCATTGTGACCATCTCGACAGCCGCCAATTCCACCCCAGGGTATCGGAACTTCTCTACCTGCTGCAGTGTGATGCCGCTTACTTGCCGGGTGCCTTGTGTTTCTGGAGAGACATAACACCTCGGTATTTTTGGTTCTGATTTGTATTACGGACTGTTCACACGAGTACACAACCGATTTAGTCCATGACCCTGTTGAGAAGATGCAATCAGTACCAAATTGTGCGCATGAAGGGAACGTTTGATCCTTNAGCTTCCGACATTGNCACACTCGTCAAATGGGCTGTGACGGTCTATCCAATTTATGTAAATTAAGAAGAGGAATGGTGACAGCACACANCCTTGTCGCGGTACAACACCTGTGACGAACGGTTGTGATTTTAACTCCGCCGATACGGACAAAATTCCGAGCAGTAATAGAANGACATGTATGCAGTACTAGGCATCCGTCATTACTGTACTCCCGCAACACTCCGCAAAGCTTATCACAAGGAACCCGGTCGTATGCTTTCTAAATCTCGACAAAACATGTNTAGCCGAAGTCCCGAGAAGTCTAGAAAATTTGCTGGAAAATTAAACGCTTGCCTGTAAGGCTACGAAAAGGGCAGAAATCGCACTGGGCGTCATCCACTTGGCAAACACATTTCAGCTGAAGGCTAACTGACACACACGAGTCAGCCGAAGAATCCTTATTGATTCACAGCTTTGAGTAGTTAAGGACGGATTTTTTCACAGCCTACAGGTCTCGTAGCTTTCCGGGTTTTGACAACTGGTAAGACTTTAGACTGCAATGATAGTGCGTTCGTTCCATAGATGTACCGCGTCTGCGTCCGGGGTTGTGATAAAGGCCGGCTTTAAAAGATCTTTGGAACACTCTTTCCATCTACCAGCACAGACGCCTTCTTATTGCTGAGTAAGGCAACATTTTGGTCTTTGGTGGGTCGAGCAATGAAAAATATTTTGCTGCGAAGACGCCGGACGTTTGCCAGAAAACTCTGTTGGCTTGCCAGCTATTGGAATGCAATTCATGTCCTAACTTGCCCTAAGATTGAGTTTTAGTCTTCTTCACCGCGAGGGCTGCAGAATTTCGCGCCATAGCGTACCACGAATGCAAGGAAGGTTCAGCCTTGTTCTGCAGCCCTGCCTCGTAGGTGACTGTCTTTGCATGAAGAGTACCATTCACTTTTTGGTTTACCTAAAGCGTTGCTTTTTTGCCATTTTTCGCCATACCGAGTCGTTTCCGTCCAATATCCGCGCAGCAACTGAAGCTACAGCGGCTTTGAACAGCTCCACTGCACTTCACTGCCGCTGTGCATTCCGGACGCTGATCGAAGGCAAACGATCCACTGTCTGCAAACGTGTTTCTTACATTTTCCTCCATCCGGGTCTCCCACTTTCTTAGGTAGGACTTCCTGGACCTTATTGTTTGTGAAGGCCCTGATGATTTTTCAGGATGTTCGTTGCAGAACCCCAAAAATACAAGTGAAGATCACTTTTAATGTCTGGTGTATTTAGATGAACAAATGTTGAAAATATCACTAGATAATTAAATGTGCATCTATTATAGTACAGTAGAAACATGATTATATCTGATCTTATTTTGGTGAAGTTTTCCAGTACAGCAGAACAAGGGGTGTTGCTACCAAAGCAGCTCAATGCGGTGAAGAACATTATTCTGTGAAACAGGGTCTCCAAACTTCTTTCAACAAATGTTCAGCAAATTTGTCATACGTTTCATGTCTCAGGGCCACATAGCTATTACACAACAGTTGGAGGGCCAGACTTTTAAATAATCTGATTGTTTCCGGACATATTTCTGCACATTCCACCAAATCCAAAGACCTTTTATAAATGAAATGATTTTCCATTGTTGACAAAATGACATTGCTGGCCAGATTTGGTGCGTGGGACATCGTTTAAGGACCCCTGCTCTAAATGATCATTTCGCCGGTAATGGTAGTTAATCCTATGACGTTAGGTAAAGTGATCCATGTCTGCTTTATTGACCAAAAACGCAACGTCCTGGTCTAATTTTACTCGCTTAAAATCTACCAATGGCTTCTGTCTGTTGACTGTGCGCTGATGCGTGGGCCAGAAGACAAAACGAAAATTAATAGAAGTATTAGAAAGTGTGACCTGAAATTCAACGACACTCGATAGTTATTTTTTTGATTTGAGGGACTAAGTTTCAAAAAACATTTCTTCACAAGTGGCGAATCAATCGTTTTTATTTCAACAAAAATCTCTTTTATCGGCTGCTATTATGTTTCCTGAAACTACAGAAAAAAAAACGTTTATACATCTAGCGTCCTGCCATTTGCTGGGGGGGAAATACCTGATTTAAAGCACTTTTGAAAGCTGTTTCAACACCATTTGACTGAAAGAACAATCGACCTATCTATTGGTGTGGATGAAGCTCATTGCTAATGGTAGATCACTGGGACATCAACGTTTTATTTTTTCATGTGTATTTTGTAAACGGCATGCTCATGACGCGCACCACGCTTTCTTGGATTGTATAGTTAACAGACATTGCGACAAAACTATTTAAGAAAATATGGAGCTATCGCAAATCATGCGGCTAGGTTTTCACAAATGAAGACAACCACCTAAAATTAACGTCTTTATAATGTTTTGTAAAACCAGCAACCTAGAAAGAAAATAATCTCAACAAAGTGACGCTTTAGAATTTATAAAGCCATTTGCTGACAGATTTGGCTGCCTCACCATGAACAGATATGTGCAAGTGTTGCGATCGGAAAGCCCGAACGGCAAGTGCGTAAAGCTTCACACTGTGGCAGCAAGCAACAATAGAGATCACACGCTGCGATCACTCTATTATTGTTTGTTCGCGCACATATATATGGGTGTTGTTTTTCGCCCACATCCCGTTCGTGGCGAATCGTACATTCAACGCAACAATGACCGAGAGTTTGCAACAACACCCCCTCCTTTTTACAAAGAACCGCACCGATCCCACGTTCTTTTTGTAAATGCTTCACCCGGCACGACCTTCACATTCTGGTCACATCACCATTTTGTTGTGATCGGAAAGCCCCAGCGGAAAGTGCGCAAAGCTTCGCATTGTGGCAGCAAGCAACAATAGAGATCACACGCCGCGCTCACTGTATTATTGCTTGTTCGCGCCACATATATGTGGTGTTGTTCTTCGCGCACATTCCGTTCTTGGTGAACCGCACATTCAGCGCAACGTCAACGGAGAGGAAAACATTTTGCAACATAAGTTTTAATCATCCCAAAGTCACGAAAACAGAGCCCAGTCGGCTGATTCCTCGAACATTTGTAGTAAGCCTAGAGCTTTTGACAGTTATTACAGTGACAGTAAAAATTGCGATCGTGGCTGACCTATACAATTGTCTAATTGGAGCGACAAGACTACATCATTCAGTTGTCATCAACATTAAAGTCTCAAAAAAAAACACAAAAGTTAGAGTATGATAATGCGGAATTAAATTTAAAGTAGGACTGGAAACTATTCCCGCTTATACTCCAGGTGTCGCATCAAACAAAATGGCAGAGAAATGACCAGAGCCCAAATGATTGAAAATATTTTCAAATGTTTTATTAAATTTTCTGCAATCCTTTGTACGATAAGCATGGATTATAGCAAGCTTTTTGTACAATTTGTTTAGCCAGTAGAAAAAAAATCACTTGTAAAATGAAGTAAAACCACGTATAACTATGACGGGTGACATACTTGCTGAATGTGGTAGCAGTGTCGTCACTTAGCGGGATACAGTGTCGTGACTCAGCGGGATAAGTGGGGGTCGTGCTGACATGTGACATCACGGAAGATGCACTGAGCTGCACTACACGTGCAATGCACAGTTATGTGCTTCACCTATTTTCAGGTAACGCTCTTGACTAATGTCTCATTTGCATCTGGGTAAGATGAAACCCTTCCTAACACAATTTGCGATTTTTTGCTAAGTATTCCCCACCGATTTCTTTTTATCTAGGTAAGTCAAAAGTATCCGATATGCTTCATTGTGATCAAAAAAGATATAATGGTTTTGATTGCAATGAAAAAAGATCCATGGAGCAGCACATTTGCTGAAACATAATGTTCACTGATACGTTAGTTGTTCCTTACACTTTTTCTTAATTTGACTAAGTTCTCATAATATTCATTGGGATTCCTCGAAGAAATTTGTCAAAAACTTTTCAAAACCGTACATAAAAATTGCCTTAAAATCTTACAGTGAAACTACTTATTTATTTTGCTAGAGTTTCTACCCACTGGGAGAAAACAAAGAGCACATTCTCGTCATTTTGGTGTTAGATTACAGACCAGCCCAATTGCCACCTCTTGGTAATATGATATTTTTGTTTGTTCAAGATTGACCAGATTACGAATAACATCTATGTTTGTGATAAACTGACAAAGCCTTAGTGTTCACACAAGGAGTAAACATTACAAGAGATATTGCAAATCAATCGAGATTTTCGTAGGTCATCCGTTCTTTAGAACACCATAGTCTTGACAGCGCTCACTAAAACAAAATCCTAGCTTCTGTACATTTTTTCAAATTTTCCGCCAAGTTTTCTAGCACGCCATTGCTTGCAACTATTAATCATGTTTAACAATGAACCACTTTCCGGCTCTGTGGATTTTTGCAAGACAATCTAAGTTCGACGAACATGAAAACGGAAGTTTTGTTATCATCATTTTTGTAGCTGGTTCGTCCGCGCTGTGAGAAAATAAATTAACTTGCTATATGTCAATAGGATCTCCATGCGCCGCAATCTTGAAAAGCAATTTTTCGTTTGAATCATTGTGGCGTAATTCTACATGTTTATGTAAAGAATATATTTCAGACGACGCAAGTTACTCTGAGCTAAAGTGCTCTGCAGACATCATCACGCAATTAACGCCGCCAAGTTGGGTTCTATTCCTGCTAGGTCGTACCGAAGACTTGAAAAACGGTATTTGCAAGGAACTGGTTCCCCCCTGAGCTGTTACTGAATCTCCATCAGCGCATCACTCACTGCAAAAGCAGCCAATGCGGCGCAAGCAAGCGGAGATCGGTGCCATTGACCACTGATGACGCCCAGAAGAGATTACGAAAGCGAGTATAAACTGAAGATACAATCGTCCAATATAACTCACACTTCGACTTCGCCAAAGTTTCTGCAAATTTCAAGAAGCTGCAACTACACAGGTGGTCGTAAATGTTTGAATGTAGTAGGACTGTCCATGGTAAGTCTGAAGGGAGATGGTTTCATTCCAAATACCTTGGATATATCAGAATTTTCAAACACTCAATGCCTACGTGAAAGAAAAACAATTGAAGCAACTGCAACCTAATTATCACGGAAGGAGTTTGTAGTTTTGACACAAGGAATGACTTGAAAGATTTAAATGACTAACCTACGACAGCAACGAAGATTCTCGAAAAAGTATTTGCAGTTTCGACACTACATGATTCCAAAGACTTATCATCTAAATATATTTCAAAGTCAGCTACCTTCGTTGGCTTCATGCAAAATAGAAACCAGCAATTGGTAACGCCTACTGTGCAGGGTTGTGTGCAACGCTAACTGCACTTTCTTCAAGTTGCTGTTTTTCTTGCCTGGGGAGATGCTGCATTTTTACGATTTTTCAGCAGCACCTGAAACAATATTCAAATCCTCTTATAATGTCGTTTTCAAATACAAATCCTGAAAACATCTTAAACATTTTCATTTAATTCGTCTCCAAAAAGGCGACTAAGTCCAATCAGTCAGAACATTTTTTACTAGTAACTTGTTTTCATGAAACTCTGCGCATCCCTAAATCTTGAAAGCAGAAAGCAATATTTATGGGTTGAATGTTGAAGTGCTAATGGAAAAGCACAGAATGAAAGCAAACGTAGGCACACCATGGATTAATCAAAGCACAAACTGCTTCAAACAGAAAGAGGAAAAGATGCTGCCTTAAATATTTGCTTTCACAACAGGCACAAAACTATTTGGCATCATTGCTAAGCGTCAAACCTCCAAATTTCAAATAGAATTAATCGAATAATTATTATGAAAATCAAAACTACATCAAACAAACAACATTTCAAGGTAAGAAACTACCACTGTGCCTACACAAAGTGCTCACTGCTTAAATATTCTCAGCGACGATGTGTCAACATTCGTGCATTTGATAACAGTACCATAACTAATTCGTCTCTCATCGTGCATTGCGATCTTTTTTGAAGGTGTTAATCATGTTCTTAGGTGAAATAAATCGAAAGTCTTTACCAGTGTACGAACCTTTCAATGACTAAGCAAAACACTTCACAGTCACACTGCACCTTTCGCGACCTAATATAGTCGATGTGGACATGAGAAACGCACGACGACATCTGAAGGTACAAAGCGATCGTTCACACCGATGTCATTCCACACCATTGTTGGGAGTGAAGGATACGCGATTTTTCAGAAATTTGATCACTTGCTATTGAATTGGAAGTTTCAAACAATGCGGATTGAAGAATAAATATGCCATGAAACAAAAGCGATTGGCTTTGGGGAGGCTTTCCAGCTTTATTGCAGGCATGCATTCCTCAGTGAAAGGAATATTGACCTAACAACCATCGCATCATGTTTCCTAAAACCAGCAGGAGAACCTTAGCAAAGGCAAGAAGCTATCTAATGAATACTTGACATTTCGCCTTTTTTGTTTGAAAGTCCTTTAGTTCATACCGTATGTTTTGAAAATAAGTTTGCCCTCTATGACGGAACAGTAATTTGAGAACAATTTGAAGGAAGTGGGAGAGTGTTACAGCGAATTTCACGTTGCTAACGTTTAGAGACAGCTTATTGGCCCAATGAATAGACTTTTATTTTTTGAAATCTTTTGTCTTCTTGCCATAATAAGACCATAAATAAGTTGTTTTTTATTTTGCTTTAGTTAATTTCCATATGTTCCCAACTTTGGAACGTTGGGGTCAACTAATAATTTAAAGTGCATAAGAAGAACACTTTTCGGCTGAGTAAACTCAATGAGAAATTTTTTTGCATGTCTTTGTTAATGCGACGATTTACTAACTTTTGAACTGCAATTCCATAGATTGCAGTACATGTAAAACACGCTATTTNNCTTTTCGTAACGTGACAAAGCCAAACCACCAACTGCAGGAAACAGCCACGTATGCCAGGGACGCATGAAAAGTTAGAATGGGTTCACCTCAACGTGTGTAGAACTGGTTCACCTCACTGTCAAACTGAAAGCATTTCACATTACGTCATAGGTACGTGCCACTACAGTTATTCGGATACTCCCCGTCGAAACTCTTCTCTTGTTTGTTAGTCCTGAAAAATGGCCTCAAACAATGCAACGGTTGCGTGTCCAGCAAAGCCATCTTAACATTCAATTCGTTTTCAAAATTACAGAAAAAGTTTCTACTAGTTTCAGGACAAGTGTTTCCGAAGTTTTCTTTTTGATGCTTGTTTGTTGTTCTGATTAACCCGAATTTTTATTTTTTATTTTTGTTTGTTTCTCGGATTAAGTGTGTAAACGGCTTCCACATTGGATTGTGGCATATTGTTTTGTTGGAACCATCGCTTCCAACGTTGATTTTTGTCTCTGTGCTACGCAAAACAACTAGCCAAGTTTCACAAGAAATAAAAGTCTTAATTTTTTTTCATATTATAGCGCAAAATATCCTTTTGAGCAGCAAACGTTCGCAAAATAAAAAAATTGCTGAACAAAAGAGTTACAGTTTTTTTTTTCCTTGATATCGTTTATTTGGATATGAAATCAATCCTAAAAACCGTTAATTTCCAGGAGTGTTTTTCCAAATGGTTGCATAATGCAGAGTACGTATGTACAAATGATAAGAAGTTTCAACTGAATTTATCGATTACCTTTGCTCGTGGTGATTACCGCACTTAGCAACAATAAAGAACATATCGTTGTCATTTCTGACTTACGTTACGGACCAACCTAGGCACCACCTGCTGGTAACTTGATATGTTTGTTTGTTCGCGCGTGAACATTCCGGGAAACATAATTTACACTTCTGCTATTAAGCATTTTAAATATCCATGACATGGGGTTGCTTTGTTAATGAAAACAGAACGTGTAAATATATTGGCAATGATCTATGGGGTCAGTTTTAATTCAAAAAATAAAGTCAATCTTTGCAACTTACAATGCTAAAATTTTTGCGTTTTTGGTCAAAAAAGTGATTGCGCTAGTAATTAGAAAAATTTTGACATGTGTGGGCTTTCATATTCCTCTCTGTCAAGTTCAATGCAACTGCAAATTCGGCAGTAATGCTTGCAAAACATGTGATGCTTGGAGTCACGACTGATGCGCACTTTGATTTACCAAAAAACATAGTGCTGGAGACGATGCTGAATTCCCTTGAGCTTTATTTTGTCAACGAAATGAAGTAATCATTCCTATCCAATCCCAACTTAAATAAATTCACGTTGAGTTGAGTTTACTGGCGCAAAAATTTGACAATGTCAAGGAAATTAAAGCCAAGGCACTGGGACACCGATAAAAAGTGTTTGTCTCGACACGCACCCCTCAAGTGGTTAATAAACTTTTATTGTCGTTAGTTAATCGCCCAATTAGTGGGAATTGATTATGTTTTGTTTGTTGAGGTTCTGCTGGATGATGAACCAAAACGTTCAGTAATTGCATCGAATGCAGAAGAACGAAATATGTCTTCGATTGCGTCCAAACTTTTACGACGTGATACTAGAGGCTTAAAATTTCAATTTGCTTTCGTGTTGTTCATATTCCTTTTTCCCAAAATCTGTAGACCAGTATTTCATTTCATCACAATGCCGGGAGGAAATGTGAACAGACAAGCGATTTTTGAGATCGCGATAAAATTGAACAATTTGTTATAAGATCCAACCTGTGCATAACGAATACAGATTGAAAAAGTTAACCTGTATTTGAGATGCTCGAAAAGTTTATGAAAGTTAGATGTTTTGCGGTGTCGCAATTTCGTGATGGATTTTCCGAGTAAATGTTATTGATGGTCAGCTTCCTTTCTGTGAGTAGCCGTTGTGCTTCATTGACGTACTGCGGTGTGTTTCTTTGACAGCGTCATTTCGCTGACGTTGTTGTGTGCGAGAAGCCCCAGCAACAACATGCAATTCACATGCTGAAAAGCAGATTTAATATCGTCCACTTTAATCGAGGAATGTGCAAATGAGAAAAAACAATCAAGAGTGTTTTGATTGAAAAGTAAAACTGAAAAGGTGTCTGCGTGAACTATCCTGATGATAACAATTAATTTTTTTGCAATAACAAG
>JGI24022J15233_10007788_pt1 | contig 11859 bp, 5 predicted proteins | sample Ectturendosymbi2_FD_15233 | JGI IMG/M metagenome (IMG submission 15233)
TACTTCTGAAAAGAGCAGAAGCTAACTATACCTACCCTTTAGTTTTTAAATAAGCACAAGAAAAACTTTGAAACATGCAGATGTCTAGCTATAAATATGAGAAATGAAGCATGTATACGTCATTGGAATTCATGCTGGTGAATTCAAGGAGCAAAGTTAAAAAAACCTGTTTTTTTCGTTTTTAAATACAAGAGTTACTAAGTTGAAAGCAAAAAAACGCTCTACACTGAATTGATGAATATTGGATGTTTACTAATTAATTATAGCATGGCTTCTGTTTCAAAGTTCAAATATTTTCGTAACTCTTATATTTCTAGGGATCTACAGTACACGTTCCGTTTTCATACATGCATAACATTGTATTAAAAATGCGGAAATAGGGTGTGGATAAATCGCTTTATGTCAGGCATGCTTTCGGATGACCTCTTTTTTGGTGATAAGCAGCCAAGTCGACCGCTTCAAGTAAAACGTGCAGTTGAATGGAGTGGCAATGCTTTTTTCTTCCTTTTTTGCGATCGCCGGAAGCTATTGCAAGACAATCACAAGCTTATTATCTCTTCAGGCGGCAGTTGGCAGGCAATCGCTAATTTCTATTTTTACGAAAACTTCTTTTTGCTAATATTAAGTACTGCTCAGAGCAAAACCAGACTATCCCGTGACTCTTCGCGATGGCGCCGAAGAAGGCATGTGACCCGTGTTGTTGGTGGGTCGTTCGTTGCGCAAAACAGCGGTACGTGTTGTCGGAACATTTGCAGAGTCTCATTAAGATTGGCAGATTGTTGTCTTACCTGTTAACCTGACTTCGGGCTCGTAAAGCACCTGTTGGCTTGAAGTTCGGGTCGCAGTGACGTCAGCTTTCAAATAGTGTTTCGCAGAAGACATGAGTTTGCCTCAAGGCGGAATGCCCTTACAAACACAAGTGCTATAAGCTCAAAGTGGGCATTTATGAGCCAGTAAATATGCTGAACGACACGGTCGCTGTCTCTCGCAAGTAAAATCATGTGTTGTTCAAGTCTAATGCCAGATGCCGGGGCTGAATAACTGATGTCATTCTATATTGTTTTGATTACTGTAGGCGTATTTTATTTGGGAAAGTAACGAAATATTTTGAAGTAAAATATTTGCCGCTAAAAACGAATCGATATCGTGTACTGTCAGAAGTCAACAAGTGTCCTTTAAATTTCGGAAAAACTGAAATCACATAATGAGGTTTTCTTTACACACAGTCATCTGGTATTTTACATGAACAACATACGACTTAACGCAGTCGTTCTCAACATTTTTGGCGCATGGACCATCATTTTGAAAATGTATCCGATGGACCTCTTTGCTATGCTGCAAACACAAGGACCTCAACAATGTCTTACATGGTTTATTGTACAGTAAAGGTTACAGTTTTCAGGATCGTTTTATCAAGCATTTCTGGGACTCTCTATGGATCACCAGGAATTCCAAGTGGACCACGCTGAGAATCACTGATCTAATACGATACATTTTGATGATGCGTTCAAATTCAAAACGTCAGTAATAGCACTTTGACAACCACGCACTCGCCAATGGTGCCAGCAGTGATGGAGACTACTACCGTTTTTTACAACACGCGATGCTTGTCTTAAGCTAACATCGTCCATCAGAAACCGTGATGTGTTGTGTATATTTGAATTTGCTCTTTATCAATCATCACCATGGGTCAAATTGTATCAAATGTGGTTGACGTTGTGCATTATTGCGTGTCATAATCGTAGAAAGGCGCACAGCAAGGAGCAAAGACGATTTACAGAGCCGAAAAAAGTATGTGCACTCACAAGAAAAGTAAGCGTTTTAGTTTTGTGAATTGAAATGAAGCCTGTTATCTAGAGGGTAGTACTACTGAGTGAGGACGACAGATGCTCGTAAATAAATGAAGATTGTTGGAATTTTTAATCTTTTTCTTGAAAACATTCATAACCGCTTGTTCGTAATCGCTGTTAAGAAATGCTTTGAAACAGTTTAAGTCAAAACAGTAAGCTCAACATCACTTAAAAACCTAACGAGCTGTCGAAGTCTTGAATGCCAAAATTTTCGAAGCATTTTTCATTAGTGCATCTAAAAGTTTTTTATTACGTGGCCGCTTGAAAAATAAATAGCGGTCGACTTCAACAAACCACACAAGAAGGCACCGAAGCGGTTACGCATGGTACCAAGTAAAAGTTTAGAGGAAACATCTTTATTTAATTATAATATTAATAATGTTTCTTTGCCCGCAGACACGAAGTCCAGAGTACAAACACACACTTTCTGCACAACGCAGGTTGATGAAATCAGACAAAACAGCATGTTTGACAACGGCGCTGGAGGCTGAATCACCGGGCTACAGACACGTACTTAACAGAACGTTTTGCAACGGCGTTGGAGGCAGAACCACAGGTTTACAGGCACATTCTTAACACTATTCTTCGCTAACCCGTAACACTTGGTGCAACACTACTGCAGAGTAGGACGCTAATTCCTTAACTGGTCAAAGCCAAGTAAAGTACGAATGCATTGTGGCATAACACAACCTCAAACGAACAAACACTGCAATATCCGAACACTCACTTCGAGCACTCAGTATTTATAGAAAACGTTTTTGTTAAGTGTAAGCCCTTGCATTAGTCTGTTTCATGAAAGCATTGCACATATTTTATCACCACACTGCTTTCTGCAATCTGACTTGACTTGCAATTTGCGTGAGGGCAGCTTGAGAAATTCCATGAATGCTTTGGACACAACACTTGTGAAAATGGCCTTGGCATCTTTCTGGCAGCGCGATGTGTGGCTATGGAGCTCTAATTTGCGTTAAGGCGGAAGGCAGTTGCAGAAGAAATGTCGTTCGAAATTCATGTCTACCATCGCACATGCTTGCAAAAACAGTGCTTACAGAGAAAAAACATCACTGCACCCCAGTTAAAATTAAGCACTTGATCAAGGAGTAGACTATTTTTTTATTAAGTTAGACACTAACTAAGCAATCAAACCTGAACCACAGACACAAATGAATTTGCTAGTGATATGTTAAACTAATGTGTGGAGCAGGAGTCTACAAACTTTTTGTCCGAGGACCACAAAAGCTAATGCAGATCATGTCGAGGGCCGTGCGTCTTACGTAAAGTGATTGTTTCGGGATATGCTATATTCTACCAAATCAACAAGTTTTTCGTAATTATATGTTTTTCATCAGTGGCAAAACATCATCGTCGGCCGAATGAAATGGCTTCGCGGATCGCATTTGGCCCGCGGGCCGTAAACAAGTGCTACTCCAATAGAAATCATCAGCAATATGGACAATCATTAGCAATCCTCCTATTTTTCGTGACTTTTTTCGGACAATTTAGAGACTACAACTTATATCGAAAAAAATGCAGCTGTAAAATTATGAAATTCCGATCCTCCTGTTAGGGCATGAAATCATTTACAAATGACTAAGTGGTCCAGTTGAAATTAATCTTGAGATCTGGAACTAACAAGAGTTTTGGAAAAGAGAGTTCATCACAGTTGAGGCAATTCGAATCAGTGACTCGATTANCTTCGGAGAGACGTTTTTTCAGGACTTAATATAACTGGAGTTTCTATTANTAAATTATTTTATATGGGTCGCATCACNAAAAGCATTTACGACGGCTACAACCCCGTCAAACTCTCTAGACTCTACTAACCAGTACGGAATGTGCAACAGGAGGATCTAGGAGTCCGGAACGCCTGACTATATTTCAAGGGAAGCCCGAAATACAAGGACACCTCAACTATTTTGCTGAATTTTTAGTTTTTTAGATTCCATTTGAATAAGAGTCGATGATACCTACCTAGTAGGCGAAATATATATTCTGATAGGATTGTAGAGTGTTTGATTCTTGGTTGTGAAAGGATTCTTTTTAGTAGATGGTCTTTAGTTTTTCTTTATAAAGTACCTCATCTTTAAAATTTTTCAGAAAATCTGACCATGTTCATTGGCAAGCTTATTTCCATTTCAACCTTTCTGCACCGCTATACCGAATATACATCGCTCATCTTTCTTTCATGGCCTGATACAAAGCATCTCTGTGACAAACTAATGAATCGTCTGTTTGGAGTGGCGAAGTTTGGGATGGTCGTGTGAGCAGTAAACCTTAAGAATGTTGCATAGTTCCAAATACACACTACTCACACAAGAGCTTATTGCCCAGAGACTAAAGATACAAAGTCTTACGAAAGTATATAACGAGAACGATTATGGAACGTATTTTAGTTGATAAATTTACAGATAGAGAAAGAATTGCACTTGCTTTTGTTGCAAGTTACAGATTACGTGCCATCAGTCTGTAGATGATTATACCGACTAACTTCTAAGAGTTTTTAATTTTTTCATCTTATTGGCTGGAGCCCAACAAGCTTGAATTGTCAACGATAACGTCACACAAACAATCAACCATGTTGTAGGTCGTAGGCTTAGATAGTACTACGCATCCACCCCTGTAAACTTCGTTCCGCAGCGCATGTTAATGAAGCCATGAAAACCAAAACAATGCAGGCTCTAGATGGAGTAGGACCATGTGCGTCCGCAGGGCGGGGGTGCAAAACGGGCATTTGCCCCCTCTGGAAAATGCAACTAAAAAGAAAAAAATTCTAGAAAATGTGAAATCAGCATTTTAATTCTGATCAGTTGGGTTAATTCTTGCAATAACAGTTCGTTTGCCGATATGACACTTACACTACAAAAGAGTCAGGTTGACTTTTCTGATAGACTAACTTGCAGTGATGAGCTTGCAGTTCACTAAATTCGCTTCTCTGCCTGCAGAGGCAGGTTGCGAAACGCGGGAGCGCATTGTTTTACTATTGACCTTTGTTGCGCAACAATAACATGGCAACAAATCTTCGAAGATGCCCTTCATGTTACGGTGGTAGGTGTTTTGCCGCATGTAACTATTGAACGCAGACTTGGCAGGTAATGCTGCGAGCGAGACAGTGACTGGTTACAGCGGTAAGACAAGTAGGTTTATACCAATGGTAGACAAACTACGGGTCGCCGACATATTTTGTGTGGCACTTCTAGATAAATAGCAAAATCTCAAATTGACATAGGGTTGTTACCTCATATTTATTACGTTTGTTTCATTTATCAAGGTGTTTACACAAGTTCGTGAAGTTAGTCACCAGGGAGTCTGCGCGATTTGATAACAACGGCAGTGAACCTAAATCGCAAGTTAGGCTACTTAAGTTCCCAGAGCAAAATAAGAATTTTCAAAGACACGTATTGTCAAAAGCATTCTGTCATTCTTCCAATGTCAGAATGAGAACGAATGCTTTTCGAGAAGGGGCCACTGCAGAATACAAAGTGGAAGGATACTAAAATAAATTTTAAGACTACTGGAGGAGGTCCAAGCCAGAATTGGGCATTTCCAGGAGGTAAAACCATGCTTTGCGTTCTTTGTAAATCCATTCAATGTTAATGTATTCGGTGATGGCTGTCCAGTTCACCTACCGTTTGTCACACACTTGACTGCTGCAGAAATTAAACTGGCCGAAATGCAAAACAATCTGCCTCTAAAAAAACTTTAGTCAATGCCACTCTACAGTTAATTTCTGGCAACAGGTTCCAGGAAGTAAATACCCAGAATAAAAAATACCAGTGTACAATTCATTTCTGTATACAGCATGACATATTGCTGCGAATTTTGTTGCTCTGTAATGAAGTACGTAAAATTAAACCATTGTGCGACCCTGGAAAATGAAAACTTGGGATATTTAATTCGCACATCTAACAACGTACTTTCCAGATTTTCAAGGACCAGAAAATCAAACAAAAACTTAATATTGACAATCTCTATACATCATTTAATGTAAAACTTGTATTCTTCACAGTCTTTCTATTGAGTAGTAGTAGTAGTAAGTTTATTGGCGATAAGGAAGATATTGCATTTGCATTTTCATAGTAAGTAGTTTGCCAGGACACCGAAAAAAATAGTACAGTTATCAAGTCAGGTGTCCCTAAACAAGCTAACATTAAGGACACGTTTAAGTTAATGAAAGGGCCATGCGAAAAGATAACTAGCAACACAATTGAAGGGGGATGTTTGCAGGATGATCCACACAGTTGCGCAGGGAGTGCTGGGTCGCAACTGGTTTTTCTCGTTAGGGTGCACCAGTTCCGCAAGGAACTGAGCTGGACGAAGAAAGTGTAAACCCAGCCAAAATGAAACTCCGTCCGGGTTACCATAACCCTTTCTTATCCATGCAAACATAAGCTCAAAAGCAGTCTGTCTAGAGCAAGTTATACAGCAGCAGCAAAACTGGTTGGATGACCAGATGATCATCTGGACCTTGCTTAGAGAGGGTACTGCCACTGCTGAGTCGAAGGTGGTGGCTGCTCCTCTTCATTGCCCTGAAACAACATGAAAGCAAAACAGCAGCAGCGCAGAACAAGTACAAACAAAACAAAATATTATTCACAAAACAGAAGCAAACAAAATAAAATGATTTTCACAGAACAGGTACAAACAAAGTAAAACGATATTATGACTTGATTAACTAACATTGTAGAATAGCACAAAAAATTTAACTTCATCTTATTAATTTTATGTTCATTTATCATACATTTGACAGAAAAAAGGCAAAATGTTAATCTGCACGTCTATCTAGAATGCTGTGTCTTCTTCCGCATACTGTGAGATGAGGTGGGCTCGATTGACACTACAAACTGGTTTTGGGACTCGTCGGTGTTTTTGGTTTTCTGCAAATGATTCTTCCATTGAACAAGTTTGCCCAGAAGCCAAGACCGTTACAAGGGGCAATCCCCCCTTGGAAAGATTTGCGTCTTCCCTGGAAAAATGTGTTGGACAAAATTTAAAACTATTGGACAAAGTTCAAAAATTTTTGGCCGTTCTAAGGAAACTCTTCGCACCCCTTGGTGTCCCAAGCTGGTTACGTGCCTGAAAGAAGCATGTGTGAAAAAGAAACATTGCTGCCAAAAAAGCGCATTTTTGGAACCAATACTCCCTCTAAACAGGGGCGGATTCAGGGGTCGATCGCCCATCCTAAAATCTAAGAAAGTAACTTTATTCACCATGGTTTTGTACAATTCGGAAAATAACATATCAAAACCTATTCCGAATAAGATTTTCGTCATTTTTGAATTGTCTTATTGTTCGCGATATAAGGCCATTCTGTCGTCCATTGTTTTGTCACAGTAGTGTAGTGAAGTATACATCATCTCTTCTTACAGCAGCGAAGCCCTTATGAAACTGACTACCACTGAAATATACCACCCTAATGTTACTAGTTGGACCCGCCCCTGCATCTAAAGGGCAAAACTGCGCAGTACCACCAGACCATTTGCACCGTGAAATCTCATTTTCACGCACTTGCAACCTTCCAAAACATTGGAAAAACACGAAAACAAGAAGTTATTTGAATTAAATAGGTATTTTGTTCGTATTTTGATAAAATTTTGTGCTTATTCTCTTAATTCACAAAGCTTGTAATTCATTTAGCATTCTGCTAACTCTATCTTAAAATATCCAATCTCACTAAAACGAATATTTTCTCAGTGTCAAATTTTCTTGTAGGGAAAACATTGTATGTAACTGTTGCCATAACATTGGACATTTTTTGTGTACGCCCATTTGCATTGCACTTGCTTCGCCAACAAACTTAAAAAGATAAGCAAAACGTCGACTTTGCTCCCGCCTGGAAAAATTTCTGCGGACGCCCTTGACTAGGACACGTCATGTACACTTACGAAAGGAAATAGGACACTTACGAAATTTTAATAAAAGAAAGAGCTATTTGTTCTTATCATTAGTGCAAAAAGTCTTATAGCAAAGTAACCTCGACAGCAACCCTGAATGAAGTATAGAGTGGTGTTGCGCGTAACCCTGGGGCGCCTGATTTTGGTTAAAGTTGTCTGGGCGATTGGCAGTAAGGTGGCAGGCTTTTTAGGTAATTTGTTTCAGGACCCCCTTTTCTTTCCATGCGTGCCAGTCCAAATTTTCCTCTTAGTAAAATCTATTTTCTGGAATTTTTTTAACACAACGTTGCCATAAATGACCCATAGCAAATAGAGACGCCTACTTCGAATTTCCTCACAAAAGCTTTCCTCTCTGCTGAATATGCATGTCGGCTTACGCAGTGTGTCAAATTTTGCCAGGTCTTCTTAATGACAGAATCAGTTCTTTTTGTTATTGATCAGGTTAATCGAAATGGTGAGAATTTTGTGAGAAGATGCAAAGTTTTTCTGAAAAAGTTTCAAACTTTTATCACATTCGAAAGTGGAACTTGGTTTATTTACCTTAAATGATAAAATGTTGCCCTGCGCATTTAAAGCAACATTAATACATGGAACAGAGCTTTTTTATGTGAGTATTTTAATAAATTCGATACACATAATAGCTACTTCAGATGTTCCTCATAACTATCTTTTTCCAACGGCCTATTTAAAAAAAATCAAGGACAGCCCTGACACTGTGTGCTATGCTAATAGCAAGTGCTTGGCTACTCTAGTTCTTCATAAGTAAAGGAGCATCCGCAATTTATCACAATTTCATATTGATATACAATTATATTATTCAACCATCAACACATTAATCAACATAGCGACATACTACCGTAATCATTCACAAGATTACATTCGATTCATCGCCTGCAGTAAACAACAGTACGTCATCATTATCGATATATGAACCATATTGCACATTTAGCTTACATTAAATCAGTTCGAGAATTAGTTCCTTCCTCAGTAAGCAGCGCAATATTAATTTAATTCTACAGTCATTCAGGCCCGTCGCCAGGATTTCGCAGCAGGGGGACCAAAAAACACATGGGGGCCTCATTTTTTAAATGCAATTTTGGATGTTTGCAGAAACCGGGAGGCTAAACATGAAATATATGGACACAGATTTCAAATGGGGGGCCGGGCACCACTGGCCCCTGGCCCCCCGCTGTTGACGGCCCTGCAGTCATTAAAAGTCAAGTGACAGAGATTCGCTTTTCCTTTTTATTTTAACAAGTCTTTCAAGGCGAATTTAAGAGAAAGATTTTTTATCCGAAGTTAGAGAGAATTTGGTAGAAGCCGCAGAGTTCAACTCATGGGATCTGAAGTTGACTGGCAAATACATCATCTTATATAGTCTGCCTGTGACGTCAAAACGGCGAGCGTGCAAAAAAAAGTATCACAGTCTTCTTGCGACATCCCCTGCACATCTGCATCTCGATGTCGGCGATCACGCATCTGTCACATGTGCGTTGCGCAACACAGGTAGATCAGCTTACGTTCATTAGAGCATTCAAGCATATCATAATATCATCTACAATTATTTTACAAATATCCAAATACAATCATTTCGAAAATTCTTAACAGTTCTATTCTGTTCTGNGTTCATTCGTTTTCACTTTGCTACTGCAGTGGATGTTTNTGAAATTTGTTTGATCCGTACGACTGGTGGACATTTGAAATAATTCTTCTTTGCGTTGNTCAAGTCAAAAAAGCTTTTAGTTCGCTTGATGATATTCTAAGAAGTCTTTTTTAAAGTCCGATCTTCTTTGTTGTTCATTTTATGGTGGGAATATCAAAAGGGCCCCAACATACTGCACTGTTGTTCCAAACATGGTGTTGTTCAGTTTCGTTGTACTCACTTTTGTACTACTTTCGGAGTGTCACGAGTGGTCTACGGCACCCCTCTCCGCTTGCATGCGCCGTGGGCAAAGCGATTGCTTGCGTAGTGAATAATGCTGCACTGCTGGCTAGTCAATAACAGCACCGTGCGTGAACCATTTCCTTGTACCCCTGTATCAACGCCGAGAACGAGGCTTGACAGGCCACAAGAACCGCTTTTCAAGTCTTTTGTATGACCCGACAGAGAATCGAACCCGGCCTACCAGTTTCGGTTGCGCGTACTCGAGCATCTGTAGCACTTAGACATTTTTCAATCCATTCTTCAAACGCTAATTTATGTTCAATTAATTTTTTGCCTTTGGCTGAATTTCTGAAGACTTGCAGCTTGCTGCTTTCAACAGCCCTTTAAACATCGCGTTAACTATTTCGTGAACCACAAACAAAACCAATGCTTAAAAGGCAATACTAATTTTTCATGTTCAACAAAGCAACGATGTAAAAATCTGCCGTTAAGAGTTTGATCACCTTGATGTTCGAAGTCAAATGCTGAGCTTTCAATGCAATGCTGTTGGGAAAAACGAGCAAGGGCTGATAACTCGCATCTAGTTTAGGCACGCCGGGCAATCAAACTTTGGAAACAGTGGGCCCCTTCTGGAGACCCTGATTCCGCGTCGAATACCACACAAAAAGACTTCGACAGAAATTTTTCCCATTATGGGTCAGGGGCACAATTTCCAAACTTGAAAAGCAAATTTATGGAGAAAAACGTACAGCTCTTTCACCAGTACAACCACATTAGAGGATCTTTGTGGATACATTTGATTGCCTACTACAACTGATGAAGATTTAACTCACCGATGCTCACGCACCAGAAAACTGGACAGATGAAGCTCATTATAGTCGCTTTCTACCTCCAGTCAAGGTGTCATGAATGGTGTCGACGAAGGTAAGCTTGTGATCAAAGATGTCGCAACGCTGGTGGCCTTAACTACAATAGAAAAATACTTATTTTCTACAACAAACATAGGTCTTTGGTGCCTGTCAAACGGTCCAAATACTATCTTCTTCAGGTTGATTAAAACCCTTGAGGCCCCAATCCCTTAGGAATTTCATTTGCTTGGCACCGACAGTGTGGAGTAGCGCATAGGTCTAAACTGCTTAAATCTAGTTTTCTTTAAAATCCAGCTGCAGCTAGCATTTGCACATTTGCCAAATATAATTTGTCGTTGTTGAGCTGCTACGCAGTTTCAAAGTTGTCAGTCATTGAGCTGTTGTTCTCTTATTTCAAGATACTTAATGCGAAAACGTAGCTATTCTAGTCGGTCATCATAACTTCTGCAATGTGAACTAATGTCGGTGAGTTTTCCAGAGGTTTGGGTCTTGCAGCGGTTTAAACAAAACCAAAACGTCTAAGTAGTGTCATCCGAAATATTTTTAAATTAGCGTATAATCTGTACATCAAATTCTGTTCAAACGCGGCTCATCTTTACGCAGCTTAGTGATTTGCAAGTAATTTATCCTTGTGAAAACTTAAACTATAGGTTCCGTTGTCAATTGCAATATATTATATGAAAGGCCAGAATCACCCGAGTCCTTAATTCGCATCGTCGCCTCACCACACTACCGCTAGGTGTCAGCGATTCTCCAATAAAAGTGGTTTAAGGAGTATCAAGTAAACTTTGCTCAAAACAATTGGTAGGGAGTCAATTGGTGAAACAGTTTGAAAGCTACATTCCGAAAATACGCGTACATTCAAGAGTAAAACTGGATTGGCAAAAGGATTAATACAGACGAAATGTCATTCTAAACTTGGAGCATGAGAGCTAAACGGCGAAATGTCAAGAATGTTCGATGTTAACTGCAAGGTCGTAATTTTCAGGAAGCAAGCCAATGATTGGCTTTACAGTGCGATTCGTTAGATTTCGCAGAGTGTCTTCAGATATATGTTATTCGAATAGAGTCAACTCGTTCACAAATTGATTCTGTCTGAATAAGAGATAAATGATAATTGTGTCAAGCTAGATCGATTTTGTCTTCAATTAAACCTAAGGCGACCTGATACTGGCTTGTTATCCCGGTGAATATCTTACAGCTATTGTAGGTTTTTTAAGGTGTTTTAGAGGGACTCGATTCGGGACCCTAGAAATGAAAATCGGGTCCCTAGAATCAGAGAAAATCGGGTTCCTAGAATCAGAGAAATCGGGTCCCTACAAGTCCATACCGGGTACCTAATATTTTCTTCAAAAAAACCTTAG
>JGI24022J15233_10007789_pt1 | contig 11859 bp, 9 predicted proteins | sample Ectturendosymbi2_FD_15233 | JGI IMG/M metagenome (IMG submission 15233)
GAGAAAGTATGCTGGATTCACTCGGTACGCGACACCGACTTGAAGATTTGCTGCTGCCTGCCGCAGACACCTTCTTGGTTTTCACCTTGTCATGGATTTTCTTGTGTCGTTTGCATTCGTCGCTTCTCGCAAAGCGTTTCGGGCAGATTGTGCAGCGGTACGGTTTTTCGCCGGTGTGCGTGCGCATGTGCGTCCGCAAGTGGTCGCTTCGTGAAAAACGCCGGTTGCATTCAGTGCAGACGAATGGCTTGTCTCCTGAAACAAAAAATTAACAGACGTGAACAAGTTGAACTGGAACGAATATCGCTTTTCACATGCCATTACTGTAGTTTAACCAGCATAGTAACAGAAGTTAACGTTGCATTATAGGGTGAAAAAGCAAAATTTTGCTGGGTACAGTAAACACGTTGACGCCTTAAATGTTGGGAAAACGTCTACTGTCCACCATTAAGCTCGTACTCCATTTCACAGCCACTAACGTACGGGTCGTATTAACAATACTAACAACGTGAGCCGTACAAGGGTTATCACTTTTCAATTTTCGATGCTCTCGTGCTATCACCGAATGGTCATGCGGTTTTGCAATGTATCACTTTCGACTGGGTTGTTAAGATCTTTGCGATAAGAAAAACTGCTCTAACTCTGAAACTGCCATTGACTCTAGCACACGCCTTAAATTTTTTCATGGCATGTTCACGTAAAATTTTTTTTTTCCAATCTTCAAACATCATTATACAGGCTCAGTAATTTTGCGGCGACTTTCTATGGACATAAAAGAATACCTGTGTGAATTCTGACGTGACGGTTGAGTTCATCTGTCCTTGAAAACTTCTTTTCGCATCCAACCATTGGACAAGCATAAGGTTTTTCATACGGAGAGCTCTTCGGACGTTTGGCATTCACGTTACCACAACGCGGTTTTCTTGTTCCGCTAGGCGAATAGTTCAAAACCGAGTTCACATTAAAATCGGGAATACGATTCTGTGTCTCGTGATATCCTGATGCTGGCAAGACGCTCCCTGGTCTTGGCGAATAAAGGGTGTTATCCCGAAATACTGAATTGTCCAACATGCTATTGGTCAGATTGCTCCCGACAATAGGCTCCGATTTGCTAGGACGCAAAGTTTCGTGAACATTGACTGCGTAAGGTGGAGGGGGAGGTTTCATCGCGTCGCACTGCTCATACCCTGATTGTAACGAACTTGTAAGGGTTGTTATGGTATGCGGCTGAAAGACATATCTTCCAAGCGACGATTTCGGCTCTTTGCCGTATTCGTTTGCCGAAACAAAACTAAGAGCGTTATCTTCGCAACCCGGGATCTTTCCGGCGAAACATCTAGAATCCACAAGAGCTGGCGGTGCTTGCAATACAGTCTGCGTGGAAGGGTAGGGTGAAAATGGCACTTCCATTTCTGGCAACTTACTAACACTGCTGAAGGAGGCACGATGCTCACTGCTGGCCAAAAGTATATTTCCCGAATACTGTTGATGTTTGTCCAGCAGCATGCTTTGAGGTGTCTGATGATTATACAAATCATTTGTATTTATTTGCGGCATGCTGGATTCATAACCGCCCATAAAACCGTCGCTTGTCAACTGCTGATGTCGGGAAACAAAGTCAATATATTCATTTTGGGGTTGAGTGAAACCCGATGTGCTGCTCTGTTGGAGCACAGCAGACGAAGATAGTAGTTCACTATGAATTTGCGGTGAACTTTCATAATCCACCCGTTGGTTTGTCGGCGAATGTGGTTCCCGCTTGATGATGGTTGACACGGCGTTGCCAGAATGCTGAGGTGTGGATTGGGCATTCGAAAAAATATGTAGTTGCGTTTCGTTCGTCTGAGCTGTATTGGCGACTTGACCTTGCAGGAAGCACGGTACCTCCGCATCGATTTTTTGATTAGAAACATAAGATGAAGTGGCCGCAGCCGAAACTGAGTTACATTCCTCATCAGTGCTAGCTTTCCCATCAGCCGCCAAGGTTGACACGACGTGTTGCCTTTGTTGCGCCTGTTGGGAGAAAGTCTGATACGGCGACGTGTCTGTCAACGGCGCACCAGGGTATTGTGTGGTTGAAAATGCTCGGGAAATAACGGACGCGTGCCGGGCAGCTACAGGGCTCTTCGTCCGATGTTCCTCAACGTGGCTGGGTGAGTACGCCATTTCTAACGCTTGCGAATAAGGTGGGCACTGCTGCGGTTCTGAAAATGTTGAATGAGTAAGAGCGTCCGCGTCAGGGCTTGGTGCTGAACACAGTGATGACGTGGAGGGCGATGGATGATAGCCCGACGACGTTTGTTGAAAAGTTGCTTCTTGAATCGCATCAAACGAACCAGTACCAAATAATCCAGTCATTGCTCTTGTGTTGGCAACTATGACTTCTGCCCGCTCAGGGACAGATGAAGCGCTAGGAACCGAGTGGCCAAACGGCCCCTGGGTTGGTATGTACTGAATTGACTGCATTGTTGAATCTACAATAACAAAATAAGTCAGTTAGAATTGCAAAGACCTCAAATCTTCCTTGCGGTTCGCAATAGGCAAGCAAGAACAATTCATTTTTTTAAAGTAGGAGTAAAAATTTGTTCGAGGGTCAGATTTTCGTTCAAAGCAGAATATCACAAGATAAACTGACGTCTAATCTGGCACTATTGACCGTCACATAGTTAAGAGCTGGCATCACAAAATTGCAAACGTTCATCTGTACGACGAAATGAACACTGAAACCATACTCCTTCGCAAACGCGCTTATGAGGAAAATCGATGGCAAGAGACAGAAAAAATGAGGACAGAACAAAACGTATATTTCGGTGTCGTTTCTGAGTACTATCGAACCGCAAAGCCATTAACACGAAACTTAATAAGGCTCGGGACTGAAATTATGACGTTGCGACGCACTGCCAACACCACACAGTTTAATATATGAGAGAGCAATAATTGGGTGAACGTGGCGTTCGCATGACATAATTTAAACAACTTACAGTAATTAACATTTTAAACAAACTCCTCAATCAAAAGTGGAAGAACTCTATCACCGTTAAGTGCATTTATCAACAGTGATGTCAACAAACAAATAATTCAAATGCGTAAGGATACTAATTACTACATGATGTAACTAAGTCCAAGCTTTTCGTTCAATTCGACAAAGTTTTGTCACCTGTGAAACTATAGGTAAGTTCGCCTTACAAAGCTTTGCGAGCAGGCAAACTCAAACCTAACATATGCAGGTTATGCTCACAACAGATTACACAAGTAGCATAAACAAAAGCAGCTAATTTTTTAGAGGTTATTCGCTTACCTGTAGATATAGTTGTGCATGGAGTTAACTGCGAATACTGAGTTGTCGCAGCACTCCTGCGGAGTTCAATGTTGTTCGCTGCAAAATGGCACTCTGAATCAATTCTGCTGCAATCGGATAGTACTTGCACGGCGTTTGTGCTTGTTTCTGGTGAACACAAGTTGGTTTGCAAATCTTTGTTATCCAGGTTGATAGTGTTGGTTTGCAACGCACTTGATTCTGCGGCTTGCAACAAGCTATCTATATCCTCATCGAATGATCGTTGGCCGTTGATGTGGCTAGAATCACTGCGTGTTTCCTGGTTGGTTACAGTAGTTGTAGCAGAAGCAGAGTGCTGAAACAACGGCTTATCTTGCGCACTGCCAAAACTTAACGTGGGAGGAGCACCCGGTAATGCAGCAGTGGTAAAAATATCTAAGCCACCTACGCTGCTCTGAGAGGATGCCTCTTCGTTTTCGTCTTCCGTGTTTGGATGCGCCATTTGTGACTGACATGCGCTTACTGCTTTGGCATTGTCCGAACCTGCAACACTGTTTTTGAGCATTGCACTTTCTGATGTGGCGCATCCTTCATCGTTTACCTGATCTGTTTGATGCAAAAAATATTTCTCAGACGTATTCCAAAAGTCGTAACCGCAAATCATCAGTCCATCCGAATTCACGGTTGTGTCAGTTTGCAACTCACTGTATACGTCGATTGAGCAGGGTGAGTTAGACTCAGATATATCCCACAGTTTGCAATCTTGCTTGTTGAAACACTCGATGCCGGTGATTTGCGCCAACATAGGGGCCGTCTCAGTATACTCAAAAAAAAGAATAAATTCTGAAATCAGCTTCTTCTCATTTGACAATGAATCATCAAAAGAGCAAATGAGTCATTCAAGTTCTATATTGCAAGAAACGTCTCTATTTCACCTATAGCTGACATGTACTTTGTGTGCAACTAGGCTGCAACTGGTTCCTTGTCCGCTTTCCTTGAAAGCGTATTGAGAATGAGTAACGTCCGACGTCGCGCGAAGCTTTATCAATGATTCTCAACGTGAATGGGCTACGTTGGCTGACGTCACGTCTCACGCAACTTAGGTATGCATTGCTTTTACTGACTGTGTATTCCACACTTTTTCAGTATTTTTGCTCAGACACACGTATATGTGTTCGCTCTATAACCCTGTTTTCTTGCTTTTGCAAAAAAATCTAATAAATCACAAAAAAACAGCATGTTTTGCTGCAGGACTGAATTTTCTCCTAAAATGAAGGTCTGACCGGTTTTCTCAATATGGTGATTTGTCCTCTGGTTATCGCTTTCTCCTTAATGACTCAATGCCTTTTGTCTGGAGCTTTTTTTACCTAATACGGAAATTCAAATAACGGTTGCCTGGTTGTTAATTTTAACTTCGGTAAAGTTCGTTTCCTCTCGGCAACTCCCGTGTAAAATAGTGAAGTCTTGGGTTGGACGGGATTTTCCCATACGTTCTAATTTGCTTTTCTCATACGTTCTCACAAGAGATGCGTGAAGGCGACGCTTTCACTTGAGCGGAACTGCGGGACATGGCTTGCTAGCGCCATGCTTGAATGCTTCAACAAGACACCTGTGACCGTGATGCAGCGTTGAAACGCATGTGTTTGAAGGTCGGACTGGTTTTGCTTGTCAGCGCACTTCGTAAAGGCGCAATTTGTGTGGGTTTGTTTTCCGATACAGTGACGTTTATTACGTTGGTACTCAGTACTGGCGTTGGGTATCGTTCTTCTTTGCGTAATTAAAAGGTAGACATGTTGACCTAATTACCCGTGATAAAGTTTAAGGTACGGTATGTCACTAATGTGTTTAACAATGTAAAATCGTTGGAGAAATGGTTTTGCAGAACCTCGCCACTGTGAACCAGGCTAGAAGCAGAAGCAATACAGTACGGTACTTGTTAACATTCACTAAGGTTCATTATTGTAAATTCACAGACGAAGCTCAAGCCTAGATGCTGCCGTACATGTGAGAGAGTCTTAAATCTTAGGATCTTGAGTTGTGATTGATTTTTTTAATTTGGCTACTGTTTTGGTAGAACTTAATTGCAAAGCACCAGAGTAGAGTTTCAAAGGATTGACTATGGAGTTAATCATATAACCATATGTGCATTTCTGAAGGATTGGTTGTACTGATTTCACAATTTTTACTCTGCTTATGTTATAATTTTTACTCTGAAGTAGACATCTAGTATCTACAGTTTTGGCAATAGCCTGCTAGTTGCAGTTTGTAATAGGGTAAGTGTAATGGCAAAATTCATTTTCAATAATAATCAGCACTACACAACATAGAAATCTGAGGCCACAGCCAGAGTAACAAATTTTTTTTCTGTAATAAATGATCAAATCATAACAAAAAAATATTGTGTGTTCAAACAATGAAGTGAGACAAAAAGGAAAATAATATTTATGCATTGAAACAAAGGGAAGTGGCAGATAGTAATATTGGTTAGTACTTAGTAGATTGGGAATATATCAATAACAGAAAAATATTTTGGCAAAACAAAACAAACAAAGACAAACCCAAAAAAGTAGACTCACGTCTGCATTATTCATGTGCATAACACATATGATTATCGGCTAGCAATGCATGAAGAGTTGCCCTATGCAGGTTGAAAACATGGTGCACTCTATCGTCATCCAAGTACACCTAAATATGTGTTTGTTTGTGATGTACCTCAGGATAAATGAATTATCCTGCCAATATATTGCCAAGGAATTTGTGGGGTCCAGTGATACAACGTGCTTTGTGTTTGGCAAAATTTAAATACTATCCTGATGTACATGCTAAACAATGGTATGATTTAGGCATACTTTTGGGTCATTGTAGGCAGTGGCGTAGTCAACCCAAAATTTGGGGGCAAATCTGTTTACTTTAAGCAAGCAACAGTATTTTGTTTGGGACACCACCTCTCAAGGCACAAAATGACAAAGCTATGCTAGAAAAGTTGGGGGAGCATGCCCACCCTGGCTACGCCTATGATTGTATGGTGCATCCATGCCAATTAATGGAATCTCAGAGATACATGTTTATTAATTGGACTTACATAACAGAGATGCATGTTCATTGTTCATAATTTCTACATTTAATATATTGTTTGTTTTTTAAGAGTAATTGAAATGTATTTGTTTTATCTTAGTTCGACAAAGAACTCTTCAAGTGCTAATACTATAGTTTTGTGTACTTAGTAAAGAAGAAAATACCTAGCAATCATTGTCTTGTACTAGCACAGTGTTATGCAACTGCCATAACACCATGGGCGTAGCCAGTGGCTAGCGGGTACTTGGGCCATGGTCCCCAAAATACATCGCTTCATAATATGCCTAGTATATATTTGTGTGATATGCAGAATAACATCACACAAACCTTGCCCTCCCTAAGTTTTTTAGAGAACTCGGTCCCTGATAGTTACTCATATATAGCCCACAGAGTCATAGCAAACCTGGAAAAAGATGGAGAGACAAGGGTGGTAATTTACTAATTATATCAGCTAGTCAGAGACTTCAGGTATTGCAACAGGTTACGAAAGGATAAGAACAAAAAACATTGCATAAAGGTGAAGGTTACATGAAAACAGAGATTGGTTATTAAGTGACATACTGTAAGTAAATCTGCCTGAAAATAAAAATAAATCATTCATATTGCCATAGCATACATTCACTCATAACACATCTATATGCTTTACCAATCACAGGGCACCCTAGTGAAAGTGCCGTACAGCTAGCTCCACATGATAGCCTTTATCTGGTGTATGGCTAGACACTGCCAAATATCAAACCTTGCATTGTCAACAATTATGCCTTTTAAACTTGTGGTCTGAGATTTGAGGAAGTGTGGATTTTATCTGAACATCTCATCAGACTTCTTTCATAAGCTGTACTTTGGGAATTTCTCACTGAATTGTCTCATTGATGTGTATCTGACCAGTTTGCATATGAGGCTAAGATCCAAAGAGTTCTCACTCAACAAGCACAACACTCAGGTGTGCCATCTATGATCCAGCTATTGTGATCAGAAAGCCTGAGTAGCATGCACGCAGAGCTTCACACTGTAACAGCAAGCAACTTTTAAGAGATAACCTGACAAGATCACTTTATTATTGCTTGTTTGTGCCACTTAACATACACAATATGTTAAGGTACATCAGGAGCCCTTGACATTTTCCAAACAAGTTATATCTAGTCTTAAACTGTTTTGTTTATTTAAAAAAGACCTCTAAATTTTTCACAATTGACTGATGTTTACAGGTGCAACGAGATTTCCAAAGTTTGACCCGAGTCCTGAGTGAAACTTGCAATTACTGAAAACTGGCCATAACTTAGCAACTACTTTGAGTAGGAACATGATTTTGGTGTCTAACCCTACTAAAATATATGTATACCAGCTATTCATTAAAATATCAGAAAGACCTAAAAAATTAAGCAATTTCCATGTGCACTGCGTTTTGCTAAAATAGATCAAAAATTTGTGTTATTACAAAAATGTTCAAATTTTTGTTCTGTACACTTCTTAGTCAAGTTTTAAGCCCTGGTGGTACAGCTACTACCACTTTTGGTGAAATAAACACATATGTGTGAAATTACATGAAAAATACCTGAGTGTGCAAAATAGTCATAAGAAACAAGCAGTACAGGACCTCTAATGCCCATGCTGACAAAAGACAATGCATAAAATTGATAATCATCAACACGATATAATTGTCATTATTGTATTTTTTCTGTACCTAATGACTTGGAACAGCAAAAAGTTTTCTTTTTCTTAGTTGCACTGCTGATGTTGCATTGTATTATCCTTGGAAATGCCTATGACACATTAAAAATTTTGATATGCACTTGCTTGACAGTGATTTATAAGTCAACATTATTATTTTGTTGTTATCACATGACATTTCATTTTTAAAACCAGATGTGCAAACTAAGTTTAAACTTAAATTATTTACAACTTTTTTGAAATACAAAATGTAGTCTTTTGTTGGGTAAACAAGAGCTTTTGGGATAGTTTGTTAATGCACATATGAGCTGAAAAAGAATATTCAGAGCAACTCAGACATCCACATGTGAATATGTGAAGTATTTACTTCATAAAAGTCACATTAAGTCAGCTTAGTAGTCACTTGCATAACAAAGCACATTTACAATGTTTGTCCCCCAATCAGGCCCGCAGTTAGTTCCTTGCTTATGATCTGCTTCTTTTTAAGCTACTGAATCTAGCAATATATAATATGATTGAACACAGTCTGGTATGATTGCTGCATCAAAATTAAAGAAGTTCACTCAGTGTTGCAAGTTAAACGCTAGACGATTTCCTGGCAAGTACCACAAGGCTAAGCAGTTTTAAAGGATTATGGCATATTGTATGTAGACTAAGGCTCTCTCTGTAATGTACTATGGATCAACAGCTTGACACCTGTTGCCAACACATTTAGCAGATTTGTACTTCTTCCTTTAAAGATTTAAGTACCTCCAACATGCCTGGACTTCATATCTAAACTTTTAATGGGGACAACGTACTGTCTGGCAGATGAAGCACAATATCAATTGTGCACTAGATGCTACTTTGTTTTTTTTCTGCTTTCTTTATGCTGCAGTTTCTCAGATTGTACAGTACTTTCAGTGCCGTTTTCTTATGTAAAGCAGTTGTTTTGGTGAGCATGCACATGAAGAATAAATTTCAATGAAGCACACCTCGTGTTTGATGCATAGTCTGTTTCACATTTTTTGTTTTTTGTAAGGTTGCAGATTTAATGAGCTACCATGGAGCAACGTGTGCAAAACTCTCTGAAAGAAATTGATGATGCAGCTTCAAAAATGCAACGTGATTTGGAAAGACACCATATAAGAAGACTGCAGGTACTGACTTGTTTCTGACTATTGTACTAGTAAGAACTTTGAGCCAAAAAGCATGTGCTTAATCTATTGTGAAGCTTTAACACTACATAGAAACCAAGGGTTGCATTTGTAGAGGGTGAGGAAGTATTCATTTGCAAATTTTGCTGAATTGGGAAGCTTAATTGTGATTCATCAAGCAAAACTGGTGATGCAGTGCAAAACTTGACAGTGAATGGTAATAGGCACATCAATGTAAATAAGCCATGAATGCAAGCATGGTCTGGTGCCGACTACTATATCATGTGAAAAACTGTTTTAAGCTACATTTTTAAATATATGACATGAATCTATGAGACTTTACTTTGCAGTTAGTGAAAATTCAAGCTAGTATCATCATCATCGATATTTGCAAGGCAGGGTATCAAAATGTGAGGTAGTTGGAATATGCTTTGTTCAATATGGATTGGCATTTTGTATGGAGGACTATTTAAGCTCATTGTCATGTCCCTGAAAATAGGAGTGTCATTGTTTCATTTTTAAAACCAGACTAAGGATATAGCAATTTTTTTCTTAACCAATGTCTTGGTTTAGTATGGAAAAGATTTTCTGTACCTCCCCTTTCTGCAGTTTTCTGAAACAAAATATGGGCGTAGGGCATTCTGCCCTCCAACAAGCACAATTTTCATTTGAAGAAATGTATTAATGTTTTAGCATTTAACCCCACTAAGTTTCTGAAATTGTCTCAATCTCAGAACTACTCTGTTAAGTAAAAACTTGTTGTGCACACTTTCATTTTAATGTTTTCTTTCTTAGATAGACAAATACTCACAAAGTGAAAGCAGGGTGTAGATCTATAAGTAATTTCGTAAACATGGGTGAAATTTTCAGAAAGCAACCTCTCGTTTTCATTTTTTTTTACAAAAAACTTGCAGGAGACTATAAAATGCATTAAAGTGTGTCAAGTTTTTTTAACTGACTTGCAGGGCCAAGTTCTTCGAAACAGTGCAGCATGCTGTGACAATTCCAGAAGTTCAGCGGAAGAGGTTCAAGAATGCATTAGAAGACACCAACAACCTCTCAACAAAGTTCAGGCAGTGATCAAGCAGGGTAAGAGTTAAGTTAGAAGAAGACTTGGATTTCATGTTTGATTCTGGTCGAAATGTGGCGAATCAAAAGCTTCCGGTAAAGTAATAAGCTAACAAAACTCAACTGTTGTGACAGTTTTAGAATTGATACCGTTATCGTCGGTTTTGAGGCAGTAATGTTGATGGGCAATCTGCCCTTGTTAGCTTATAACTTCGTTTTTAGTTTATTACACTACAAAGTGCAGAACAAGAAACCTTGAAACACAGTGTGCGTGTTGAGTTTTTTAGCTTTAGAATCCGTTGCTTTACCTTATGTTCTTGCTCCAAGTTAACATTTTCCCATCGGAGATGCAAAATTGATTCACAAAGGGAGGACGACATTTGTAGCCAAACCACATTTGAAACTTTTTTGAAGAACCAGTTGGTAGGTGTTGAGTATATGAAGCGTGAATGTCAAGCAGGGTGGTACGAAAGTATGGGTGGAACTTAGGGCAAAAACAAATCTGATGTCATCAATATGGTCGTCGCTGATAGATTGCTAAGTGTAACTTACTGCCTAGAAAACAATGCATATGTCACTGTAAGAGATGTGTTGGGAATAACGTAGGATTTAATTGCAGGAACAGTGTCTTTTACTTCCTACAAGTTACTTGCTACATGTTGTTTTACCATCCAGGGTCTCGGTATGGCTCTTTTTATTTAAAGCTTGTTGTGGGCTTTTGTTTAAAATGTGTGCATCTCATTAGTGATAGCAAAGACGCTGTTGGGATTTTGTCGTGAACCACCTTGCACAGCCAGCGCATGTAATGTTATGTTTTTTTCAGTTCTTTGTGATGCAACGATGGGCATTAATGTATATTTGTGTGATTTTTCAGAGCTCGAGGAATTTCAACAGAGGTTGCAACGTTGCATGTTGACTTGCCAGGACAAAGCAAAAGATCTCATGTCGAATAAAAACCAACAGCAAGCTGAAGTTGAAAAGCAATTTGCCGACTGCATGTGCGAATGTTCGGCCGAGCATCTCAAACTGATTCCTCTGATGAAGATGCGTTTGGAGGCGGCAATGCCCCAAGTATGAGCTCTACACTTTGGCTGCATTGCTGCGTAGTGTCTCGCGTGAATGGTTCAGATGGCTCTGTTCGGCGGATCGGCAATCAGCATCATGTGCTCACTCAGTGTGCGGGCAAATCACTCGAAGTCGTCCCTCAGCAACAGAGTCTGTATGTTGGGTTCAGTAGGAGATGCGAGAGTGGACTCTTCTCATGTTTTTGGCAATCACTTCATATTCCGTGTGATGTACTATCAAAGGTTTCTTCGTATTTACCAAATACAGTGAACAGATTGAGATTGCTGGTCGTGGTGAAAGTAACGTTTCTGAACCCAAAACTTGCGGGTGTCCGTACGTTTCACCGTTTATTGCGATCAAGTGCGGATACAGAAATTGTCGTTGTGAGGGATGATCAGAATATACCACCATATTTTTTCCAAAAACAACCGCTGGTGAACTGCATAAATTTATACGGTATCAAAAGCAGGGCTGTGGAGTCGGAAGGATTTTCAACCTGAGGAGTCGGAGTCGCAGAAAATTTTAACGACTCCGACTCCGGGCAGACCTTTTGCTCACCAATTGTGA
>JGI24022J15233_10007798_pt1 | contig 11855 bp, 9 predicted proteins | sample Ectturendosymbi2_FD_15233 | JGI IMG/M metagenome (IMG submission 15233)
AATAATGTGTGGTTGTAATTTGAAACAAATAGCTTTTTAATCAAAGTCACAATTGAAATTTTCATGGGTACACATCTTTTTGGGTCACCCTGTACATCACATTTTTGATAATGAAGCAGAAAACAAGATTAAAAAATTTTGGAAATATCAGTATTGGCCGATATATTGGCCCATGAATGGCCGATATATCGGTATCGGCCTCAAAAAAGCCATATCGGTCGATCTCTAATATTAAGTTGTTACTTTTATGTTTCTGCAAGGTCTGATATATCCAGCAATTTTACTATCGTTTCCTTTTCTAGTTTGAGTGCTAGTGGTATGCTATTAGCATATTGTATAATAATTACATTTTAAGCTTAGCTGCACTACTAGCTTATCCTAATCTACTATAGATGTTTGAGTTGTAATTACAGGAAATTTACTGTTGTGATGTAAGAAATAAGAATGTGGGTGTTTGTAGAGAGATGAAGAACACAAACTTGCTAACATGCTGTGTTAAAGATTGATGGTTCAAACCAGGGGTATTCGAACTGTGGCTGGTGGCCAAATTTGGCTCACAAAGACATTTTGTCAATTATTTAAAAATATACATATTTACGAAACAGAGATGCTTAGTAATATGCAAATGGAACTTATTTGGACTAATAGCAAATTCAGTATTGAAAATGAAATTTGATGAACTTCCCTCATTGACAAGTGCATTGGAAATGATTGGTTTATGTCGATCTTTACCACATGAACATTTTCCAAAAATGAGAAAATTTGCCCAGAGTTATGCCTGTCTCTTCGGAACTACGTACAAATGCAAGCAGTCATTTTCTTTCATGAAAATAATCAAAAACAAACTGAGGTCGCGATCGTCCCATTCCAGCTTGAAGGACTGTCTGTTGCTTTCAGTAACCAATTTAACACCTGATATTACTGGTTTGGTGAAAGCAAAGCAGAGTCAAAGTCATATTAAAGTCATTTGTTTATTTTGCCTGTGTATAAAAATTTTTTTATTTAAACCGCTAATCGTGTTCATATATTACTATTAGTACTTTCTGAAGTTAAATGATCAATTAAAATCAAAGCATGCTGTGTGAGATCTTTTCCTCTACAACTGCTACATCTGTCATCATTATTATTAAATAAATTTGGTAATAGTTGTTTATATGTTTGTTATATAAAATGAAGCATATATTTTCAAATAAAAATACGTTATTATAACTTCAAAATATGTCCATATTACCACACGTTTTAAAGGACTGAAAGGNAATGAACATTTGTGTGGNGCATCTGAATTAAGTGTGAAAAAGATTGGCACATGGAATCAAAAGGTTGGCCACCCGTGTCTTAGCCAGTGCACAGTATGTAGACAGAGCCAATACTTGATGCCTTAACAAACCTGCTGCCACATAACATTGCCTAACAAGTTTGATATTTCAAGCTGGTAGTAGTTGATTTATTTTTAAATCAATGTTAATAACTATCACATTTTGTTAAAAAAATTTTCATGTAAGTGTAACATTATAAATCTGATCTAATTCAATAACAGTACATTATTATCATTACAGTATTAGACAAGTGACATTTTAAATTTTGCTGATAGCCAACTTGTTTCATTCATAGTAGATTCCTATACATCTAAAATAATTTAGTATCATCAATTCTCGATTAAATATCACTGCTTTGTTTAATCTTATAAGGTTGCAAAATTTACAATCTTTTCTATGCAAACCAGGGATGTTGTCCATAAACAGAATTCAGAAACAATTAGTTGAGAGTTCAAGAAATACTGTCAATAATTTGCAACCAAAACTCAATCTAAAAAAAAATTTCAACCTTGATTGACAGAATTGCAGAATTATCTCAAACTGTGAGTTTAGGAAGAACTTCAGCTTTTTTGTTCTAAATTGACTAGCATTCATACACAGTTCACAATAGAACTTACATGTGACACTCCATGATATTAATGCAGATCATCTGCAGCACTTCTGAATTATATTAACACCTATTAACTTTGAACACTGCACTTTTTGCTTTTTTTCAAATTAGATGATATATATTAAATGTCCTGCAACCAATAAAACTAGCCAGCAGCTTTCACTTACAGATTCAATACAATATCTATGTGCAAATGAAGGTGCACAAACCTTTGACAAACTATCTCCATTTTCTTTTCCATAATTTTCATCTTCACTTAACGTTCCAGTCATGATCTAATAAAATCAATATTTATGGATACAGCACAATAAGGAGTAGAAATATATTAAACTCAGTTATTATGTCCTACGCACTGAACATCTGGTTTGTCCAACTAACAGCAAAAACAATTTTTCCTTGTAAAGGGAAGCAGACTGAATTACTAGCTTGTATACACACAAAATCATTAGGCAAAACAACCAAGGTCTGAAAACAATGTTTATGAAAATAGCTACATTCTCAGTTTTTTTCGGCACGTACTTAACTGATTTAAAGATAAGATCATGCAATAATTCACACACCAGTCCCATTACTTGGACATAATAAGCACAGCTTGGTAGTTACCACTATAACGCAAGCACATTTAACACCAATTCCCTATAGAAAACAATAATCATAAACTTTGTGATCTCTGCAGATAGCAACCCTTTCATCAACAGGAATCAATACCAATACACAAAAAGCAGTTTTTCATGTTAAGGAGGAAAACTATCATATTTGATTAATCACCATCGCATCCTTACAGACTTGTAGTTATCAACCTGTGGCTTTACAAGCAAATTACAGAAAAAGGTGCAATACAGTTTTGGGACCAACCACATAGTACAAGCAGGGTTTTTTTAAGGAAAATGTTAGGTACCTGGTATGACCTCTAGGTACCCCCAATTTCTCTGATTCTAGGAACCCGATTTTCAATTCTTCTAGGGACCCAAATTCGGGTCCCTAAAATACCTTTAAAAAAACCCTGGTACAAGACATATTCATTACTTCATAATTTTCTAGCATATGAAAGTCAACACGGCAAATGCTAACCTGTGAGTTATTTGTAGCAGTGTCAAGCAAATTTATTTCCACAACATGCCCAGCAGAAAATATGGTTTTGTTTGGCAGAAGAACAGTATCTATTTGGAAAAAAGCAGCACTTATACTTATATTTGTGGCAAGCAAAAGATTAACTAAATGTGTACTATATGAGAACACTCATTGACATATCATAAACAAACCATGAAAAGGAAGTTGTCCATATACCAAAAAGGATGTACCTTGAGAGGCTACACCAACCCTTTGCATGACTAACAAACATAACTGCAATTACACAATTAGAATGCAGAAAACACAATAGCTTACCACAATCGGGAATTGTAGAATCCGCATAAAAATCTATCAAGTTGCGTTCACAGCTTGCTGACGCCATCCATTGGAATCAAAGCAAAAGTAGGATTATAACCAATAGTTTTATAAACAAAATAACCTTTGCAAACAACCACAACTTTTTGGAACTACAAAATCTGAACGGTCTAATCAACAAAAGACAGTTTTTAATTCAATTTATGTATCACAAGAAGGAACAATATAACATTTGCTTGTATATGCTTATTGCACATGTCATCAACATTGCAATCCTTTGTCTAAATACTGTAAGTCATATTCCCTTGAATACCATTTTTGCTTAGACTTTCACTACAGGAAACTACCACCCAGTGTTTTCAAGGTGTTTGAGAGACCAAAACGGTCTCTCAATTTTTCCAACAGTCTCTCAAAATACAGTAGAAACTCAGTTCACTACCACCATCAAAATATATACATGAAAAGTTTGCTTTATTACCATCTTGGCATTCAGGTAAAATGGTTGCAATATCTCAAAATGTCTATGCGGTCAGCAAGGTCAAACTTGGATTTCTTTCCATAAACAGAATTCATTTTTGTTGAGAAAAGTGCTTGGAATAAATGACATAAGTTAAAGTATTGATTATATGCAAAATATAGAAGAAATACTCTAAGGAAACTGCGCTTCAAAGTATTCCAATAAACTGCTTCTTTTAAAGTTTCCAGTCTCACTAAAATTAGAAAAAGCAACTCTTGACTTTTTGCAAAATGTTTTTATACATTGGATTTTTAAGTCGACTACTCGATAGTTGGATATATAGGTAAGCAACTTGGAATCAATTGTATAGAATTATCAAATGTAAAAAAACTTGTCTTCAGCCTGGTAACAAATCTAGTTCTTAAAAAGGAACAGGAAATATATTTTGAATAAACCAAGTACTTTTGTCAAACTCAGCAGTACTAACTAACTAACTAACCAGGTAAGTGGCTGGTTTTTATCAGTCATTTTTCAGTCATAGACCAAAATGTTTTTGAAACAACTGAAAAAAATTGAGTCATTTCAGTCAGAACGACTGAAAATACAGACTAGATGAACACTGTTTTGGTGAATTTTGATACAGCTGCAAGGCAAATCACTGAAATGTTTCAGTGACCAAAATGACTCCGCAAAAAAATGACCGAAATGCCTCAGCGAAGAAAAACAGCTGAATGGTATAAGATGGGTTCAATTATCAGCAGGTCATAGTGAGGACTTGAAAAATAGTACTTGCGACCTGTCCAGCCTTGTGCTCAGCAATAATGGATGGGTGCAAAGAATGGTTCATGTGTGATGCTGGGAGGTAATTGTAATCAGTTATAGTTTGAGTAATCATAATTGATTAAACTGACTAAAAATGAAATGCAATCATAATCAATTACATTGTCAATTTAATTGTAATTAATGATTACTTTCGTGATTAAACTTGGAAATCTTCACCCTAAATCGCTGTGCAATGAACCGTGGATGTGGTGTCTGGGTTTCCTCCTTTATCATCATTTTCTATGGTTATGTTTGAGGGGAGGCTATTTACCCATATGTGTAGTTCAAATCTAAATAGTCCACGGGCAAGCACAGCATTTGTAGCAAATTCTCACTTTGTTCTAGCTAGCCTTCCTGTTGGTTGCCAGAAGTAACGCATCGAGTCTAGTCTAGTGAGACGTAGCAACAAAACAAGAGATTTTCTTAATTCCTTGAAAGCTGGTCTACGAATATATCGTACCTGGAAATTTTGAGCCTTGATCAACTTTCTAGCATTTCTGGTTCAAAAGTTATGATCTAAAATAAATGAATAAATTAATTATCTAATTAACTAATTAGATAGTTATTAATCAAATATTTTGTTTACTTTAGATGATAACTTTTGAATCCGAAACCTCAGCAGGTCATCCAAAGTATCAAAAGACTCGGATTGTAGCCTAGTTTCCAATAAAAACTTCAGCGAAATACTACCATCTAACGGTTTGGGCCCAGGGCCAGGTGAAGTGAGCCAAGGTGGCCTGAAAGTCCTCCACTTATGACGTCACTCATAAAAAATCCGCACTCCCCAACCAAAAATTTTTTTCGATTGCAGACTGGAAGACTTGCTGTGTCTTTTGAGCCTTTCAACAGCTCTCTACTGCTTTCGGTGCCAAAGTTACGCTTACGCAAAGCCATGTGCAATACGTTTTTTGGCATGAAATCCTCGAACATTACCAGACGCAAAAGAGTTGAAAACAGGTTGATACACAGAATAGTGGGACATTGCGAGTAGAGGTGTTGGTAGTTTGTCAACTTTTTTTCAGAGGAATAAGGTACTTTCATCCAAATCAAAAGTACCATTCCACATGGGCATCCGCATAAATTTTTCCTGGGGGGCAACATCGAAATTTTGCTTATCCTTTTCAGGTTGCTGATGATGCAATGCAAATGGATGTTCGCAAAACGCTTTAGCCTTTCTACCCCATTTGTATGTGCTGGTTGAACCTTAATTCTCAGTCTTTTGTCTGAAATGTTTTCTACACTTCATCTATCAAAAATGCTTTTTCTTTTTGTAAACTGCCTAATATCCATTTTCTGAGCACTTTGTGCAAGTAAGTCATAATGTAAGAATATTCAGTAGCCAGAACAACATGAGTGGTGAAAAAACAAGAAAGTTAGACACTATCGCAAAACTGTTTCCAGTATATGTTTGACAAGACTATCGAACAACTTACTATATAACACCATGCAGGCTTTAAAAAATTGAGCAGATGAATTACGAAAACTCGCCACAGCAAATAGCTTTGCACTTAGTGCTCACTAAAACTTATCAGATAAAGACGTATTCCCACAAGTCTGCATAGACATATTCTAATATGCCACATATTTTATACTATATGAAGCTTACATTAGAGGTGCTTGCTTAACCTATTCACACAGGCACATTGATCACAGTCTCACACTAACAATGGATTTTTCAAACTTGTGGAAGCACACCTGCAACTTTACTCAAGCTTCTTTTCACTCAGTATAAAAGTACACCACTATTAGCAGTGTCAATGTGTCACTGCATTACCTGCCAAGATGTCTGTGTCCTGGAACTGGACTTTTCAGTCTGGCTGATTTGGTCTGACCAATTCCGTCTGAGCCATTTCGGTCTGGCTGTTTCGGTTACGGATCTTTTCAGTCTTGGTCGTTTCAGTCTCGAAACATTTCAGTCAGACTATGAAATCTTGTAGAAATCTTACATGTTCACTTTTTATTGCAAACGTACTTGAATCAACGAAAGTTTTTATTTAAAAAACTATGCACATGATCCAAGATCCAATAATTAATCAGCATCAACATATAATTTCATTAATATCATCAGCAAGAAAATTAAATCATTATCAATATTTTGCAATGAAATATAAATACTTCAAACTCATAATTACAATTCAGATCTAATCGCAATCATGACTCCTCAAAAGGGAGTTAGTATAACATGCCAGCTGGGGTGACATTATGCCTACCTATATAATCATTTCAATAAACAAAGGTAATCAGTTGTTTATGTACAGAAACGTCGTGCCCGAAACGGCCAGACCAAAAAGTCACGTACCCCTGTGTTCAACAGCCATATACAGGGCTCGAATTCAATTATTTCAAATAAACCCAGATTGTACACCAAAAAAAAAAACATATTTGTGCAATGAAAACCCAGAAAACTTGAGTTACAAACAAAAACATATGTTAGTTGAATTGACTCGATAATCGAATACTCATTTGATTATAGTTCCTCTTCCCAATTTTCTTCTGCAGTGTAAACATTAACATTTGGACAACCTTTTTGTTGCTCAAGACGTTTTTCATAATGCTGGTAACATACTTCGTTAATGATAAGTCTCACTAATTGTAGGAGTACATTTGTTATTTAACGAGGAAATTTTATGCAATCTTGAGCTGCAGCGGGACCTGAAATCCCACAAAAAACATAATCCCACTGCCTTCTTCCTCTATTTGAAATTTGTTTTTTAATTTTATGCTTAGGGTAATATCGCAATTTAAACAATCAGTCCCTAACCCTTGCTTCACCAGTTTCTTCATTGGCATTAGAGATAATAATATTTTATATATAACCACAACAATGATCTTATATGAGGATATGAAACCAATTAAACATGTTCTGCTTCATCTGATATGTGTACTTGCTCGCCTGATGTATGCAAACTCTGTAATGTGAAGTTATCTTTATATTGTTGAGCACACTGAAGTTGCTGATGATTTTATAACTTAAAAAAAAAACAGATTTAATGTCATTTTTCATAATTAAACCTAGACACCCAGGTCGACTAAAAAAGCAGATCTGGGTGGAAATATCTGCAGTGGGAACCCTGGTCACATGCGGAAAAATGCCTACTACCGTAACTTGGACTGAATGTTTGAAGATTTATTTCCGTGTTATTGTTATGCAATAAAGACCAAGAGTAGAACAATCTGCTTTAAGGTAGCAGGTTTCACAACCTGTCTCTGCAGGCAAAGGAGCAAACATGAGCGAACTACAATCTCATCATTGCATGACACCAGAACAGTGAACCTGGCTCTTGTGCAGTGTCATACCGGCAAATAAACTGTTATTGCAACAATTAAAATGAATTAATCAGAACTTAGCTGCAAACGTCAGGTTTTCTAGAAATTTTTGGTTCTTAGTCCCAATTTCCTAGGGTAAAATGTCCGTTTTACACCCTTGTGGACGTCCATGCCCTTTCACAAAACTGATAACTAGCATGTCAACCATGATCCACCAGATACTAGTAAAACAAAACTCAATGAAACCAAGGTTTTGTTGACCATTGACTTTTGTTCCAATAGACAGATGCACCACTATATTAGCATCACTGTTCATTTCATTTAAAAGCTGCACAATGCTATGCTGGCTTGCAGACAATTGTAACCCGTAGTTAGAAAACATATTCATTAATTTTGAAATTACAGTACTAACAAATTTTCCGCATTGCTGGACAAATGTTCAAGCTTGATAAATGTTGTTTGACTGATAAAAAGATTTGAAGCCTTGATGTTTATCAACTGTAACAAAGATTTTGAACATTGAATTATTTTTGTTTAATCAATATATAAAGTGTTTGTTGCAGTGAAGTAACTGACAGGAAAGAAAAGGGGCAATTTGAATGCCCTGGCCAGCTGAATGTAAAAACCAGGCACCCATTTAAATCATATTTAGGTTGTCGTCTTTTGAGGTTTCTCAAAGTATTTTCCTTTGATTTGGGGTTTCAGTATAGCCATCCATACCTGAATTCACCATTATTTCTCAAGTTTCTTTCCAATAGGAGTGTTGACCAGTAGGTCCCCTACAGAGACCTGCGGGTCTCTTTTAGTTAAGTTTCCCCTCTAGCTCAAAACCTCTAGTTAGACCACCGGTTTCTTGACCACACAAACATCTCAATAAACAATGAGTGTGTTCTTTCTTTTTTCCGCTGCTTCATCCTTACAGATTGGTAAATTTGTTTACTGCATTGATTCATATCCTTTGTGTCTGAAAGTATCCTTACATCTAACCATGCAAATGGGTTTGGTTTTCCTTCTGAAGATGTTTCAAGACAAATGTACACGATGACATTCACTGAATAGTAATCGATTATATTGTGATTTTGTTAATTTGCAATCAAGCAGGTGGCAAGTAATTGTAATTGATTACATTTGTGATGTAATCATCCCATGTCTGGTGCTGCCATTAACTCGTCATCAATGCAGTATTTACTAAGAAAATAGCTGTGTGACTTGCAGTGCAAGCGGAGATGGGCACCCTAGACTTCTTGTGACTAGATTTGTTTCAGTCAGACTGAACTTTTTTTTAAATGGCCAAAAAAATAAGTCAATTCAGGCATAATGCCTTTTTCAGTCATACAAAAATGTTGTAAAACAAAAAACTGATAGAATGTTTTTAAGCTATTTCAGACAAACAACCAAAATGTTCCAGCAAAAAAACAGACTCTTGACACTCTAAAAAAAAGTACAAAACCGAATGTAACAAAACTGAACAAAGCAATACTAAGAATTCTTACTTGAAGAAGGCACCCAGCTGTTGTAATAAATACACTTATACTAGGCCATGGCTTTCTTGGATAGACAACAACCATTAATCAGTTGAGCAAGAAACGAATATAAAAGTTACAGTAGTAAATTAATTGACTCAATAGGATTTTTTCATGTGCAAGAACTTTGGAAGAGCTTAAACATGCTCGTTCGGTAGAAACTCGACTTTTATATTGTAGCAATGAAAAACATTGTACAATGCTTGTTGCGAACAATGGGTTCACTTATGACATCATTATGGGACTTACGTCATTTATTCACTAGGGAAGTCCCCTTCAAGCTGTTTCTAGTGGTATGTTTGGTTGCAGAAAGTTGAAAGTAAATGACAGGTACTAATCCCAAATGGTATGCCAGTATTTCAACCCTCCATCCGCATTGCCAAAGGTCATTGTGGGATGTTGCCAACATGACTGGAGTAGGTCAAACACCAAATGTCGTGTTATTAGACAGGTCAAGGTAACAGGGCCATTTACCCTCAATTAAAAAGGAAAAACATGGTCAAAAATTACACCAACTCTAAAAGACATGCATATATCATNAGAAATAGCAAAAACCAACGCAAGAAAAATTAGTAGTGACCNACAAAACGATTTGGAGTATTCTGAAGTAAAAATTAGTGCATCTCTTGTGAGAAGAANGCTGGTTTTAGCTGGCAGAAAGGCTAGCAAGCCGCAAACAAATCAACTTTTGACTGAGAAAATGCAATGCAAAAGGTTTTCATGAGCACAAGGTACAAATAATGGAGTGCAGAAGCTTGGAAAAAGGTTTTATTTTTGAACAAAAGTCTGTGTTTGGTGCAAGGTCAGCAACGTTGTCATATCAGGGAAAGTTATGGGTAGAAGATCATAATGGGTCATCATCAACCAAAGTGTTAAGCATTCCAAAAAGAAAATGTTTTGGGGTTATTTCAACTTCCAAGTTGTTTGATCACTTTACCCTATTACAGGGATGATGAACATGAAAAAATAAAGCGAAGTGGTGTGACAAAATGTGGTTAGAGAAATGGAACGAACGCTTATAGCTGGAAGAGATATTTTTAAATAAGATTTGGCTCCCTGTAATTCTGCAAAAAATGAAGCAATTTTAGAAGAGCAAGGTATCAAGGTTTGACCTGGGAACTCACCCGACATGAAACCCATCAAGAAGTTGTGAAGAATTGTCAAAACAGGGGGAGTGGATAACTACTGCACCACCCTCACCAACTCCCTGGAGCTATTTTTGCAATATGGTTCTGTGATGAAATATTGCTCAAGACTGCCAAAAACTCATGGAATCAATGCCAAGATGTGTTGAAGAGTTAATGAAGAAGAAAAGTGATCATATTGCGTATAACAAACAGCTTTGGTTTAATTCAAACCGCAACAAAACAACAAAAAGCAATTTAGGGCTGTTTTTTTGCCAGTGAGTCAATTAATTTGCACACTCCTGTATATTGAAAAAAACACTAAGACAATGAAAAAANCTGTAGACCAGGTTGTCCAATCAAGTATCCCTTAACAGTTGGTTAATTTTTTTGAAGGGGTTTTAAGTTGATGGTAAAATTGTTAANCACTATGAAAATGCTATGAAGTTAAATTGAAACAAATTTCATACGCAATTCAAGTGTGCTGCATGATCAACCCAGTTGTGAAAAAATGCTGGGCAACAATTGGCACCTAAGTGTTAACCTAGTTTAAATGGATGCAGCCTGTGTTGACATAACCCTTTTATATTGAAGCACAGTTTTCGCTCTTTAGCGTTTTTACTCTGGTGCTGAAAAGAAAGAATCGATTCAACCTTTCTTAGACCAGCCTCTCAGTAGTTGAACTATAAAAGGGTGTGGTTTACATCTATTAAAAGGCAACTAGACATCTGAAGACAGCAACCACTGCATACTGCTGACCGATCATGTGTTGGTAAGAGAGTCAACCATGAATAACCAACATCAAGGAACTAAGAATAATGTTCAGATAATCCTATTCAATGTAATGTCCCTATAAAACAAACACTATAGCAGCAACAAGGAAGGAGTGAAATTAGTATAAACCTGGGTTTTGGGGTAGTTTTTTCACTGAGTCTTTTATAACATTTGTCCCATTATAGTATGTTAAAACTCACGGAGACTATATTCACTAACCTGCTTTTTTGGACATCATGACTGAATCGATTCAATTTTCTTCAGTAGTTTAAAATAAATTCAGTTTATGACTTAAAACAAAACAACATATGACTATTTCAATCAATCACGTTAAGCTAAAGGCAAAATATCTCCAGCAGTGCTTGCGCCTCATGAGGCAAAATAGTCACTGCCCATTGATAATGGCCAAGTATATTGTTTCATGTTCATGGATAAGTTATTCAAATACTGTGTTTGTTATCAAGAGTGATAAAAGTTTATATTTGGTATCTGTTTTATTTTCGCTGAGACGTTTCAGTCATTTTTTTGCTAAGAAATTTTGGCCACTGAAGCATTTCAGTCATTTGTCTCACATTT
>JGI24022J15233_10007800_pt1 | contig 11853 bp, 5 predicted proteins | sample Ectturendosymbi2_FD_15233 | JGI IMG/M metagenome (IMG submission 15233)
GCAGGCTACACATACAGTAAGACATGCATAACCAAACAAAAATAGATATTAAAACTCGTCAGAAACATCGATAAAATGCAATTCAGATTTTTATAAGTAATTTCTTTTCCCGTAAATACACTGTTGTACATTTGTTTCTTATTAAATACATTGAAAAATTTTAGGGCAACAGTAAAATCTTTGCAATATTCTCTACACCCTGCATGGTCCTAGACTCCCATCAGAAGATATTTGTAATGTGTATGCAGCTCAGGTGTATGCAGTTTAGCCAGAGCCAAATCTTTCAGACTGAAAAAAATAAAAAAGAAAAAGCCAGATTTTGACTAGTATTTTTGATTTTCAAAAAAAGCTAAGTGTGTCAAAAAACTGTGAATTTCAAAATTTGGTTTCAAAAATGCCAAATTGGCAACCCTACACGCAACCAACAACTGCATGAGACCATTATTTTTAGGTAGATGTAACTGTTGCGTCACAAGGCCAGGTATTGGACCACCGTGACTGAGCAAGGGAATTTCGTATAGTTTGTTTTGAAGTTTTCTTGCAATTCCTGGTGTATTATTTGATTTTACTTGACTTGCAGCTGATTAATTTCCTGCAAGCATGTGCGATTTCCCTGAAAGCTCCTTCACGATTTCCACACTTTCTGCAGCCCTGCTTGTATGTTCACTTTTTAATGCAAACGTACTTACATCAATGAAAGGTTTTATTTAAAAATACTACAAACATGATCCAAGATCCAACAGTTAATCAGCATGAACATATGATTTTCGTTATCACCATCAAGCAAACTAAATCATTATTGACATTTTCACTTAAATACAAATACTTCAAACTCATAATTACAGTTCAGATTTAATTGCAATCATGACTCCTCAAAAGGGAGTTGATATAATGCCAGCTAGCATGACATTTCGCCTGCCTATATAATAATTTAAGTAAATAAATGCAGTTAGTTGTTTATGGACAGAAATATCATGGCTGAAATGTCCCCAGACTGAAATGGTCCAGACCAAAACGGCTGATACCGACACGGCCAGACCAAAAAGTCCTGTTCTGGAATTCTATAGAGGCTTGAGTTTTACGTGGTGTTAGTTGTACATGTTAGTTGTTTACGTGGTGTTAGTTGAGAGAAAAATACAAAGGATAAATAGTTCAGGGAAATAGGGTCAAGCTATTCTAATGTGAGAATACCTTGCTCCTTGCTTGAGATATTTAAATGCGGTAGTCTTGGGACATCTGAATAGAAATTTTTCAATTGTGATTGCTTTCAAGACTAGTGTCTGCAACTGAACAGTTATCATAATAATATCTCCCATTGTCCAGGACTTGTGAAGCATATGCATGATAAAGTACTGGAAGCAATTGCTTGGCTGAAAATTTTCAGTTCTCAATGTATTTGTTGTTGACATGGAAAAATATATCCCACATGTTTATGAAAAACAAGTCAAATGAGGTGTAGGAACTTGTCTTTGCAGCATTGAAGCAGTATTGCAGAAGTCACGTCAGTGACTCAGATTGTAACAACTTACCTGAACACTTAACACAAAGCCACTGCTACAGTTGCACATACACTATACAACTAACGTTTGGTTGGCTAAAAAGCTGATCACATCATTTGGAGACTCCAAACCAGGGCTGGCCAAACCTGCTTTATGTATGTACCGCATATCGTAAAACCCAAGTTACAAAGAGCCACAACATAAAAATATAAAGACACCAATTTTTTGCAATCTACACTTCTGTGACATCATAATACTTTTAGAATCACTTGTAAATGTAACACTACACAGCACGCTAGCTACAACAGTACCACTTTACAGTATTTTTACATTTTACAATAGAAATAAAAAATCATAAACAAACACAATCATAATCTTTCAGAAAGCTCGCAGAGCTGCATGCAAAGGCTCGCGAACTGGAGTTTGTCCATCTCTGCTCTAAACGATGTTTTTATTTACAAAAGCAAATAGAATATAAAAAAGTACCACACAAGCCTTTTTGTATGCTTTGCATGGGCTGCGCCATCTCAGGTTTTTCAGTAACAACCAACTATTGTCGAAAAGAACTACTTAGCTTGTTGTCCATGTATATATGCTAGCTCATAAATTTGTCTTCAGGTTTCAAACTATGCAAATTGAAAAAATAACTTTCGTCTTGCAGGCAGTGAAACTGACACTGTGCCAACTGGAATGCAGCATGAAAGGCAAAAGGGTCACTGATAGCTCAAGTTTTACTGGCTAATGTCATTAAACAAGCCTTGAACCAAATGCACATCTTTAAATCATTATGCAAAGCACTGGGAATTTTAGAAGAACATGTTAATATCTACATTCCACAAATAAGGAAACAAGGTTTGAAGTTTGCAGAAATGTTTTTGACAAACATCAAAAAGAGTAATGGAGCAAGGGTCGAACCCTGGCATACGCCATAATTAGTGTGCAGTAGATTGATTCCAGAGCTTCTTAGACACACTAGCTGTGACTGTCTGTCATATGACTACACCAGGCTGAGCAAAAATCCAGTGAACCCAAGCTTGTGCAATTAACAGCAAGAGCTGAGTGAACGACATAGTCTAAACTCCACCCCCAGGGGTCAGTTGGACCATCCAAGGCATTGAATGGGGGTCACGGAATGGCCAGGGTGTCAATGGATAACTGCTGGTGCAATGAAGCCTCCAATTCAAAATTATTGCTAATTGGGCAAGGAATCCAAATGGCGTTTTTCAAGGAATAAAAAAAATTAAGAGGGTTGATCAAATCTCAGCTACAGTAGTTTAAAAGAACATTTGGCTTGAATACTTTTTTATTAAATCATCTATTGTGATGACATTATGAAAACTGTTTTGTTTGTTATGTCACAAACAATAGTGTAGTGCATTTTGGATTTTGTATTATTTTATCATGCATTTCAAGTAAAAAGTACTCAAATTTATTTTGACACATACTTTCCTTGTATTAGTAACTGTTTGGCTAAATTGTATACTTTTATTGGGTGCCAACATGCAGAAAAGTTTGAGAACCACTGGTCTAAATCTTTACAAATATGCAAAAATCCAACACAATATCTGTGCTGTAATGTTGTACATTGATTAGAAATACTGATCTGTGGAGGCGAATCAAAAGATGTTTTCTCATATTTTAGAAAGTGGCAAGTTCCTGAGATAAAATAAGGTTACGTGCAATTTTTGAGAAGACAATTTGGAAACTTGTCAATGATTACAAATACACTGTTAAACCATTTTCACAAGGTCAACACCAAACAGTTGCAACTGACAACTTGGTCTAGAAAATATTTTCAAAACGTTGGTGCACTTACTCTGGTTCGTGTAAAACTACAAAAATGGCCAGGCACTTCCACTGACCCGAATGTTATTTGATGAATTGAGATTCTGTGTCATTCTAATTATGTCTATTTTGTTTTTTAATCCAAGTTGATTGTCAAGTTGTTTTGCAAAAGTTATTACTATTCTCCCGGTGGTAGCTTTCTGATTGCAAACATGTTTGTTATAGGTGGTGGATGGGCATCTTTGGATGGTACACTAGATCTTTTTTTAAAGTATGGACCCCTTGAAGGAAACCCTGCAAGGGATCCTCCTCCCAATTATATCTACTCACCAGGTGCTTTCGCCTCTGAATTTATTTTGGCAGATCAGCAGAAATTAGGAAATCGTGTTCCTGATGTGTAAGTAGCTTTACTGTTTATGTGTTTATTACATTTTGTGTTAAATTTTATTCAAGCAGCCTTCTAAAATGTTTTCATTGGAGAACTACTGGACCAAATCTATAGCACTGCATACAGATACAGTAATGAATGCGTGGATGCACCGATAGTGTTACAACTTATGGCTATATAGTGGATGCAAATGTGATTTCATTTTGTGTACTTTTAGCGCTCAATACGGTTATTTCATGTTATTCTATGTGAAAATAATATACTAAACTGTTTAGTTGCCTAAGTTGGTTTTTCTCCAATACTGAAGTTTTCAACATGCGGCTTATACGTGAAATTTTACAGTCTTCAGTGACAAAATAAGTCTGTTCCTGCAACTTCAGATTCCTGAGAAATAAGCATTTCTTAGCACTGTCCATAGTCGCTTGTTGCATGTGGAGTGAAGTGTTATGATGTATGCAGTAAGGTATTTATTATATAACATGGTGCTGAATCCACTTATCTTTTACTTTATTTGATGTGTAATAAGCGTTTTGTTGTTGTTGTGTGCTGCCTGCCATGATAGCATTGTTATGATGCTGTGACAGGTTCACCTTCAATTTGTTGACTGTTTGAAAGAGCTTCTGGGTATTTTCAAAGCAAGGCTATCAAGATGGCACAGAAATAGGCATCCTTCCATGCTAGTGTTCACACAAAAAATTAACAACTATAGTTTTTACTTATTGGGTTCTGCTAATAAATTCCAGAAATTTTGTGCACTTCCCTTGTTTGTTTCAAAAAATGGCCGTAATAGTTTCTCACAGCCGTTTTGTTCATGTCGCATTTGCATCAATTCTGATTTTCCAAACTTTTGACCGAATCATATTTGGCAGATACTTTTCCTGAAACAAGGTTGTAGGTGGTGACAGTATGGGACCCTCAAGTGGAACACGATCAGAAAGAGTTTGGGAACCACTGTTCTAGACACTATTGCACTGACAAATACCTCATTTTTTGATGTTGTTTTGTGATTACTTTGCAATGATCAGGAATCACATGCTTTGCATTGCTTTCTTTGGAAAAAACTCTTGAAAAAGACCTGCAGTATACCGCCGCCATTCATAGGATTTTTGAGCAATGAATAAGTTGCATACAATGTCTGAAATATGTGATGCTAGCAATAACGTATACTGAAACTGTCAGCATTGTTTTTTTTATTTGAATAAGAGCTGATGATGCCTACTTCATAGGCAAAATATATACTCTGTAAGAGCTTTGGTGTCTGATTCTTTGCTGGGAAAGGATTTCTTTCGATAAACAGTATTGTTTTTTTTTATTGTACTAAATTGATAGTTTTGATTGGATATCATGCTGTAAAGTGACTTTCGTAGCTTGTTTTTTCAAAGTATTGTGTATAATTAGCTTGTTCAGTGTTTTCAACTACTGCAGTATTGAACATAGATGATGCAGATATTTGTTATTTGTTTTAAGTTTGCATGTGTTTCAGTTGTATCTGCAATGCTTATTACTTTTTTTCAGTTTTCGGTCTATCAAGTATTCGTTTTATGCTATTATACCGTTCATGGTTATTTTCACCATTGTTCTTGCATGTGACAATCATTTCACATCTCGAGCCATTCGCTCCAAGAGTCGTGGCTGCAAAACTGGCAGCTCTGGGATTTGCTTAACATCATCGGTATGTAGATAGCACTGCAGCGTTCTTAAACGTTTTTTAATCGTTGATTTCCTAAGAGTAGCTTCTACCTTGGCCCGTACATAACTTCTTAGAATGCCTCCTGCTTGAGGTTCAGATTTCACTGCAAGGAATGTTATTTTCTGTTGAAAATCGCTGGATTAAGTTTGATATTGGGCGGACATACCTATGAAAACCCAACCTTGATTCAAACCATTTAACATTTCAACATTCCGTAAACACTATAAGTAATCGTCACAAATGTTGTGTAGCTAATGTAGCATCAGAAAAGACGGCAGCGTTGAAGTCAGTGGCATCTTGACTGCTAATTTACATGTCTCCAACGATAGGAGTGATCAAGAGTTTTTAATTTAAATATCATTTTTGGAATTCTGTGAAGACCTTTTCTGGCAGCTTGTCTTGTTGGTTGAGAAATATTTGACAGTCCATTTGTGCTGATTAAGCATCTGTATGAAATGCCGACACCAAGCAAGGAAAGGTGTATGCAGCCCATCAAGTCCCTATTGCGCCCGTGCTTGTCAGTACGCTGGTAAACTGGGTGACTTCAGTGTAGCAATGTGGGCTTCAGTTGCATTAAAACGTATAAAACGTATTTACTTATGTGGTGATAAGTAAGAACAATATTAAAAGTGTGTACCGGCTTGTGTTCTGTATATACCAATTCTATGATCGTTCAGATCTGAGCTCTAGCCTAAAAATTAGTAAAGGGAATAGTCAAAGCACAGTCGACTTCTGAAATCCAATTGCCACTGCATTCACGGGGAATGTGACTACATGCTTCTCACTTGAAAGCAAAGTAATTGATTCCCGCTGTTTTTTGTTAAATATAAGCACGACCCCATGTGTTCGTGTTTATATCCAACATTGATAAAATAGGTCTTGTTATTTCAAACGTTTAGTCTGAGGTTCGCTGGAGGCTGGTCACCAGGTTTCATCAAAATCGAAACAATGGTGCGAAGCCTCATCTTTGTTCATATGGCTATACAATTTATCTTTTTTTGTCGTTGGTGCAGAGTTTTTGATAATAATCTTTTACTGAAAATTTTCTTTAAAAGTAATCGACATGTTTGACAACGTTGATTTACTTTTTCAAATGAAGGACAGATGTCATTATAGAGATCATTTTTCCTAAGCCAGGTGGTTATATCCTTGAAACAGCGCAGCAAAGGGAAAGTAAGAAAGACTTCAAATCGACTTCTTCATATCTGCGTGCATTGCGCTTTGTGTGAATCCGGTAGAGTGAAACTTTATAGTAATTATCAATTTGAACCAAAAACAAAGTCACCAACTGCTTACTAGACACAATTGAATGTTGATCAAGCTGCAGACTATGTCGGAATCTAAGAGTTAGAAAATTTTCCGAAGTTTACAACATTCCTCGAAATGTGCAGATCATTTCCTTGTCGCAAAGAAACTGTTAAAATGCAAACATAAAACTTTTCCTGTTTGTCGTGAAAAAGTTGTGTACGGATGTTGTGGCACGAAGTTTCCTAAAATCAAAATAACTTGTTCAATGACTTGATTTTTGATGTAGAAAAGGTGAAAGTACGGACACGCAGGCAAGCATGGTAGGTACTGCTCAATGTTTTTGTACAGAGACTTGCAATCGCAAACAATTGGTTGGGGCTTGGTGCGTACGATTGAGGACAAGACGGAGTTAATTTTGGCCAAGGCGTAGCACTTGCAATGCGTATATGTGATTTGCGTTATTCGTGGTTTGGAAAACTTTAATTTTGGAGTAATCTGTAAAGGTTTGGTGTTCAATGTCCCGTCAACGCTTCACCTTCATTTTCCATTGCGCGGCAGTCACAGTGTGCAATTACATTTTTTCGCTTTGGAGCATGCTTCGTCCAATAAGAGAACAAACATATGTTGCTGAAAACATAATGCATGTTATTTAATTTTTTGGTGCATGGATGCTTTTGAAAATAATGTTGTTTTTTTTCTTGAGTTTTACGACTCGTTGAATGTTAATAGAGCGTTTTTGTCCCTATAGTTGCTGTGTTGAAATTTACAGTTGCGCAGTGGTAAACTTTATCCGGAACGCCATTCAGTAGTTTGTGCCTGATGTTAATCCCATGCGTGTTCTCAGCTCATGTTTCTCACGTATCTCTTGATCCTTGCCTGGATATTTTTCCTTTGCTTTACGACACTTGGCGTCTACTATTATCGCATATCCATGCTTCGGTGTTCTGATTTGAACGAACGCGGATTCACAGAAGGCGTTCACAGCTCCATCTGCATTGATCTGGTGCAATTAGGTGAGATTATTTATAATGCATGTGTTTTTGATGAAACTTAAAGACAGTCTCAGCAGCTACTTAAATGTGCAACAGTACTAAAAGTCAATAATATAAAAATGTAAGGCGTGGCATTGAATTAACAATCTTGGCATTGAATGGGCATTAAAAATTTGCTTCTAAATTTTATGAACATCAGTTTAATGTGTACTGTAATGTGAACTCCTGGCTAGTCTGATGCAAGGATGGTTTCTACTCCAACTCGGTGACAACAAGTTTGTCTCCTAACAATGCGGCAGACAATTAATATGTAGTCATATAAATCATCTAATCTTGATGCTTAATCCAGGGGTTCTCAACTGGGGGGAATTTCCCACCAGGGGGGAATTGTGTATTTGGAAGGGGGATTTTGTATGTAGGATTTTGTTTAAAATGTAATGAAATTAGAGACCAAGAGTTTATCCATTGTGAAGAGTTTAGTTTTTCTTAGTGTACTGATGTAAAGTGTTCTTTACAAACTAAATTTCTAAGGGGGGTTTTATCTGTGAATAACAGTTAAAGGGGTGCATGGGATAAAAAAGTTTGAGAACTACTGGCTTAATCGGACTGTTTTTCGTTGTAGGTCTAGGCCAGAGATGAGCAAACTTGTTCAATAGAAGAGTCATTGGCAGAAAATCAAAAACATCAACGAGCCGCAAAATCAGTTTGAAGTGTCAAATACAGTTCGTTAAAGAATGCAAGTTCCACAAACTGACCTACATCAAATCGCGCAGACTGCTTGGGAACTAACCATACGAATTCGTGTAAACACATTGATAAATGAAAGAAACATTAAATATGAGGCGACAACTAGCTATTAATTTGAGATATTGCAATTCAGTTAGAAGAGCCACACAAAACATGTTGGTAAACCGCAGTTTGCCCGCCATTGGTCAAGGCCGAAATAAGCTCTGGGTGGAGGAAGTCTGTAACCACTGAATATATTTATATATACATAAATTCAGCAAGCTAAACGCCAATTCAAAGAAAGGATTAATTATCAGATTGATTGTGCTTAAAAAGCTTTTACGACACATGTTTGGTTATTTTTTGCATATGCATTTACATGCTACTGCATGCAATAACTCACCGCATACAATAAAGTACCTTTTGTTCTTGTATTCATGTTAATATAAAGAGAAAAAAGTAGATTGTGATGGTTGTTTCTATAACAATCAATCCTGGCTAAAAAAATATCTTTTTTTGACAATCCCGGCTAACATTCTATTTTGAATCCTGCAACAGTTTTTGGCATGAAAACAGTCTGCCGGAAACAGACTTGTGTAATTGAGGTAAAATTTTAAAAGCTTTTAGCAGGTCGGGGAAGGATTCCGTTGATGTGGCAATGAAACAACTGCACTGCAAAAAGCTCAAATTGTTAAGTGTTGTGAAATGTCTTATCTTGGAAGAAAACATTCTGTTTTTTAATGAGGGTACCATCATTTATTTGTTGGCTCTGCAGTATTGAATGCAAAAACAAATTGTAGATGTGGATTGTGGACTGGGCGCTCCCTGGGTCTGTGTGCGACGATTCTAGTCAATAAAAGGATGTCAAGAGGGCGATTCGGTTGAAAGCTGGGGGAACATTGGTTTAGTTTTCAACTTATGCGAAATCCACCAACGTCTCCGTTTAAGTCGGTTGGTTCACAGGTGTCTTGGCAATCCAACAGCATTAAGCTTTCTAAAGCACAAAAATTGGAGCAATCAAAAGTGAAAACCACTGTTAATGATGGTTGAACCATCTAATTCAGTGGTTCTCAAACTTTCTGCACGTTGAAAAAAGTCTGATTCATGACTCCCTGTCTGACTGATCGTTTCAACGTGCAAAAACCAATGAGAATTCCCCGCTCAGTCAACTGTAACCATTCGTTGGCGACAGAATGACACTATACGGGCGATGATTGCGGGTAGATGTTGATTATGGTGTTAAACTCGAACACCGTGTGGTACCTAATTCCTAACGGTACATACAACAACTGGCACGATGTTCGCAGTCACACTTTTCTGCACAGCCGTTACATTGAAGTGCATTGTCATTTCATGTCTATGGATTATTTAAAGATCATAACTTTCTCTTGAAGCGAACGGTAGGCTTGCCTTGGGGGGGGGCAGCAATCAATAGATCTTCTCAATATGTAGGTGGAACAATGCTTGAAAATAGTAGAGATTGGGCGATTCTGACGTGTATGAAAATTCTTGTTGTGAAATTTGCTTTGCGTGATTTCTTGCATGCGCTATTATACAATTGGCATAAAATGTACTGCTTTACGAAGATGTTGTTGCCATGTTTTTACATCAGTGGGTGGAAAGCGATGTGCGTGCGACTCAGATCAATTTGTCGTTTACTGCAGTAGCTCACCGCCATAGAGAAGAGGTCGAATACCACTGCTCTCTTTTTGAACTGAACCGCCACGGCAACTTGCTGGTTTACCACAAACGTGGTCATGGTCTCAGGTGGTTTAGGATTCTACGTTGCTGATAATCTCTACAGACGTAGGTTCTTGATCATGATGTGGTTTTAGGAAATCTGCACGGTTTGAACTCGACCGCATAACCACAGTGTTAGTTTTGAACCGGCATATGGTTGCACCAAGGCCTCCTAGATAAACTGTTTCTTGCCAGAAGACCTTGGTTCCACTGTGTTTCGTCGTGAGCAAGCTGTTGAAAGAAGCTGTAAATAGGACCGGCACTCTGGGCAATGGGCAATACTTTGTTAGCAGCACTGGAGATGTTGGATTTAAAAGTATAATATTTCAGACAAATTCTTACCGAGTTTTCTCGCGACTTTTTTTTACCGCAGTGTTATTTCCTGGCATGCCGGTGATTTTTTTTATCCGGTCTTGATTCTTTACAGTCAATCAAATGCTCCTGTTGATCAGCAAATGTTGAAAAAGAACTTCGGTCGTTCCCTTCATCTTGTGGTACTGCCTTTAGCAATTGTAACATGCGAGGTGTTGATTTACAGGTCTCATCATGTTTCATAACACTAATGACCGGGGCTACGGAAAAATCTGCGGGCCCGGCGATAACACGCGTTCTTTCGGAAAACTGGACCAGTACTGCGGCCTCTACAAGTCCAACCCCAACGAAGAAATCAAGAATCACGACACACCCTACTATGACGTCTACCAGTACATGCTTGTCACTTTTGCCGGATGTCTGCTCATCATCATATCCTTGGTAAACTTGCCTGTGTGCGCAATGTCTGTTTCTTGTTGTATTGATGCTTGAAAAAAATTGATTCTAAACGATGGTGATTGATTAAAATCCAAAATGTCCTCGTCAGCTGCTAAACAGGCTCTTGTTGCGTGACGTGAGTAGCATAGCGACGCACTTTCGCTCTAGCCTACTGTTTTCGTGAGGACGCCTGGCGAAGAACGCAGAAGTGAAAGCCTTCAATTCAGTCGGGCGTTGCCAACTTGCCAGACGCGTCTGGTCGTGTCAAGCTACAATTGTAATAATTGGTGGCTGGTGAGCGCGACACAGCAATCAATAATGAGTACCTTTTTCAAATCCCCGTTCTACTTGTACTATTGCTTGATCAACTAACATCTACTGTTTGACTCGTCGGCTTCGCACCGGTAACACTTCCCGTGCTTGCTGGTTAGCTTAACCTGTGCTGCCAAGCTCAACAACTCGATCGAAGTTTGTTATTGCAGCCTCCCCAAACACAAGCTTACTCAAGAAAAACGTCCACACTCTGATTACTTGCCTTTCGAGCACAAAGCAATGCGTTTTGCTAGTGATCAAGGCACGTGCGTATTGCTCTTAGCCAGTGGTGGGATTCAAATTTTTTGTCAGCCGGTTCTGTTACAAAAAGTCATATTTTCCAGCAAATAAACTGATTTTTAAAAAATTAATTCCTAATTAACATTTCAAAATAATGGTTAAGCAAGCATCATTATGTCAAAATTAGCATCAAAATTTATGATGATGTTGAGGATTGCCTACATTGCTGTATTATATACTCGTAGATAATGAACTTAAAACCTGAAGGCTGAAGGTATATGATCTCTATGTACCAGCATACTGAATACACCTGCTTATAAATGTTGGGCTTTTTTGAGTTGTCTTTACTTTTCTTATAAATTGTTTTGTGTATCTTTTCGAAATTTTAATAATACAAATATTTTGTTATATATTTATTATTTGGCATTAATTGCTGTTATTCTATAAAAAATAAACACACCAAATCTTTATCAAAGAAAAAAA
>JGI24022J15233_10007802_pt1 | contig 11853 bp, 9 predicted proteins | sample Ectturendosymbi2_FD_15233 | JGI IMG/M metagenome (IMG submission 15233)
CAACTAAAATCATGAAACAGCAAAACCAAATATAAAAGTTCAGTGCAGAGTTTCCAATAAAAATTTATCATTCTGTGTCCAGATATCTGCCAATGTCCAGAAATCTTCCAAAATCATCTTTGAAATCAACCAAACTGACGTAAATAAAAGATAAAAGGCCTTAAAAGTCAAGTTTTATTTGGTATTTTTTAAAGAATGGAAAAATCCAAAAAAGGTAAAAAAGGCCCAAAAATACAAATTTGGCCTAAGCCCAAGTGGCAACAGTGTGCTGCAGTGCAAGTAAGTCACCTGGAACACCGCGCACGAATTGCTCCTTTGCACCAGTCCAAGCTGCAAAACCCACAAGAATGTTTGACGTCTTCGGTTTCACCCAAATCAAACGTTGAATCCAACCGACAAACAGCAGAAGCGCTTGCTGTCCCACTGCAATACTTGGACAGATCACATATATTCCAACACGCCAAAGTTTTTGCCTGCTTTATTCGCACTTTTGATGACTCGGATGTTCCAGAGTGCGAACAGCATGTTTTCTGTTTTTCTTAAATGTTTCACTTTTTTCTGTTTTCTGCAAATACGTCACAGACCTCTCACCGAGCGTCGCGTCAGACTCGGACACAGTGTCAATGTACGACTGGACTTGGCAGAAATCGGGGACTTTGGATCAGTATGTTGTTCCATGGGGCATGCGAAGAGTTCTTGGTTGGATTAAAGGTATGTTACGAGAGTGTCGTGTGTGCACAAAAATAAAAACGCACCCGACCGAGCCCTTTCCAGTTTTTGCCACATTTGTCATATGCATTGTGACAATGTTTGTATAGTGGATCAACCTCTAAATTTACAAAGTTTCATTTTCCTCACAGAGCTGGTTTCATCCATTCCTGTGTTTTGATTAAGAAAAGTGTCATGGCCCTTAACATAAGACAAAAGCTGGTTAAGTAATACGCTTACAATGTTTTCTTTAGGTTATTTTCCAAGGTTTAAAACCTATACCCTTACTGAACCGTACCCACACCCAACGAACCTACAACTTCGAAGCACAGTTTACTTTAGTATTTTGTCATATGACCACCACAAGCTTAACTAACGCTCTTCCGTACTGTTTAAAACTGTCGGCGATTATCTGGTAAAATCTACAAGATTTCAAAAATCTGACCGATATTCTGTAAAATCAACTTTCCCTTATGTTCTATCGAAAGGAATCTTTTCCCAGCAAAGATTAAGACACTAAAGATCTTACAGAGTATATATTTCCCCTACAAGGTAGGCATCATCAACTTTTATTCAAATTTCCTCATTTTCTTCTTGTTTTATTTATAATTATCTTTGTTTTTTCATTTGCAGTAAATATTTTTACATGTTTCATTCTGCTGTTCCTGATTTCTACCAAGTGTTTACGTTCATTGTAACCATCAAAATCTTTTGTTTTCAACAACGCATGACTTCGTATATGTTTCAATATCATGTGTCTGTCTCCGCCTTTATCCAAATCTGTCAATGCGTGGCTGTTGAAAATTTCAAACTCGTGCTTTCCTGCAACTGCTGGAAATAAACGAAATGAATGAAAACGTGAAATATTTTTGACTTTCTAGAAACCTACAGCGATTTGCCCGTTATTGTCACTGCAAATGGATTGTCTGAACCAGTGAGAGATTCAATCATAGCCGACTGCAGTGTACCAGTCAACCCACAAACAAGGTGCGAGTTGGATCTAAGTTTTAAAATTTATTGAAAAACTACTGCACTGCTGTTTCCTGGTGCATTAATATCCAAAATCAAATAAAATTGATTACACAATATTTTGAAAGCAGAAGCTTCATGCTTTATTGACGAAATCATTTCTAATTTGTTGACAAGAATAAGCGAGTTTACAGTTTTCAGTTTCGTACATTTTCTCGTGAAAAACGTTTGTGATTGCCACAAAACAGTAATGTAGAAAAGCTTCAAAAATTTAGCACATGTCTTTTCAACAAGATAACAATGGCTGTTGATTACTGGCCTGGGTTTCATCCAGTGGCTCATCTCTAAAAAAAATGTACAAATTCTTTTACCTAAAGCAAAAGTCATGTCAGGCTTCAGCCTGCTTGCAATCGTCCTAAAGAAATAATACGAAGAAAAAAACGCATGGCTGATGCCAATGAAAAACAAAACTAGCAAGCTTTAAAACAATCAAGTTCCAATTTTTGACTACGTTAACCATCTTCGAAAGGTCAACTTGCATAGAATTTCTCCTTCGCTTTATAGGCGAGCACACTCCACTTCACGAAATAACGATTTGTGTGTTCTGTTCTACGCAATGGTTTGCATATTTCCAGTAATTTAACAGAGCTCAAAACTACCGATTGGGTTTTCATAATTAACAATTTTATTTAATCTGTAGAGGATTTTTTTCTCTAAGGTGGAGAGATATTGGATTGAATGACAAAGAGCGCATTGAATTCATTCGACTATACACAAACGAAATCTTGAAAGCGATCGAACTAGACCACGTGAACGTGCAAGGGTATTTTGCTTCGTCACTGATGGACGGATTTCAATGGACATCCGGTAAGGACCAGTTTCCTATTTTNGGTGAAATTGGATTTNAGTTTGAGGAGTTGCTTGAAACGGTAAAGTTTTATTTTTATTGCATGAAGGTTACACCGAAAGGCACGGGCTTTATCGCGTGAGCTTTGACGATTATTCAAGAACAGCTAAAACTTCTGCTTGGTTTTATTCGGACCTTATTCGAGAGAACGGCTTCCAGCCGCCATCGTCTTCCTGTCAATACAGTGAAGATAGAGATCGCTTCCTGTATGGAAACTTTCCAGAAGGTATTAGTATCAATGTATCAGTTCTTCAAAACAAGTCACGTTCAAGTGAACGTCTATCGCGTAAATACAACCGGCAGTCTCCAAAAAACGAAAGAGACAAAAGCTGGTATGTGCTGAATGCATCCCAGAGTGAAAGAAAGCAGTTTCTCCGTAGTATTTACACCTCGTTCTTACGGCAATTCGCATTGAATGCCATCAGTCAATTTGTTTAACGCGCTCTTGTTTCGATTTGAAAAAAACAAGCAAAATGAAACGACGGGCAGAAGTTGCAAAATATCGAATGAACACAAATAAGCAAAAAATACCAAAACGCTGCGAAGTCTTATTTTCAATTTTTCAGTGCACGACTTTCTAAGTGTTGCAAGCGCAGTTCAACGTTACCAATACGTGCCGCAAAAGTGTTGAATTACAGAGCACAAACCCACAGACTGTCTCAACACCGAGCTGTGCTCTGACGCATCAGAATACTAATTCCAGACAATTTTACTGCAGTTGCCAGCTCGCGAGTGGGCCGTTAAAACAATTTTGCTTTTTGTTTAAGGCTTCGTTTGGTCATCCGCCACATCAGCCTATCAGATCGAAGGTGCTTGGAACGTTAGCGACAAAGGGGAGAGTATCTGGGACAAATACACACATGAGGGAAATTCCAGAAACAACGCCACTGGTGACGTGGCATGCGACAGTTACCACAAATATGAGGTGAGCAGGAGTACTTGTGCATGGAAGTAACTATTTCACAAACAATGTTGTAAACTAGCTCCTAAGATTTTTCTGAAGCTAGGTAAAAGGTGATACTCTGCTGTCTGAATATGTTGAGCTTCCTTCCAAATCAGAGGTTCTTAACCTTACTCAGTCGCGCTTTGTTCTTAAACTTATTCAGTCGGGCTTTGCGCCCCCTTTGGCGTTAGTCATTGATACTCACGCCTCACCTAACCTCAAAATCAAACACAAAAAACAGAACGGTTTATTTGCCATTATCCTGCCTTGCAACAATGTTCGCGTCTCTCTTGCGAACCTTTCACGCCCCACCACTTTCAAGAATCCAAGGTCTAAATGAAAAAGTTTCGTGTGCTCCGAGGAGTAGGAGACACAAAACGCGACTGTTTGCTCCAACAGGTTGATGTTGATCTGGTGAAGAAGCTGTCATTAGGATACTATCGCTTTTCTTTTTCCTGGCCAAGGTTGGTTCCTACAGGCCGTGTTTCTGATGGTACAAGTGAAGACGGAGTGAGATACTACACTGAACTCATTGACAAACTGGTAGAAAACGATATTCAACCTATGGTCACTCTTTATCACTGGGACTTACCCCAGGTCAGTACTGTTCCACAAATCCAACCAACTGCATCTGCTTTATAATGGCGATAATTCGTTAGTTGGACAAAAAGTAGTTTTCCAACGGTATGTTGGTTATTTGTTTGAAATATGCATAAGAAAATTTATCTTTAATTGCGATTTTGATAAAATCGTTATGAAACTACAAGCATATATAAAAATGATTGCAACGTTGGCAGTGAAAACGAGATTTCGTTATTGTACGAAAATTTGGATCACTCTTAAAAACTATGTCAATTGTGAAAGGAACAAGACATTTGTCGAAATGGTATTGTTGTTAGCTGTTTCCAGTTTCACACACTCAAATAGAAACCCATTTATAAAAGGAAATCTGTTGTCTCTTATTTTCTCTGGCGCCACCCTTTTAATGTACTCTGTGATCTGAGCAAAATGGAATGACAGACATATTGTGTTATATTAACATACGCTGGTTCATCTGTCCTTGTTTTTTTTTCTCCCCAAGGCTTTGGAGGATTCGCTAGGTGGTTGGCTGGATTCAAGCGGTGAAATCGTCAATGCGTTTGCGGAATACGCTGATTTTTGTTTCAAGACTTTTGGAAACAAAGTAAAATTTTGGATCACTTTCAACGAACCTTACATAACAGCCCAGCTTGGTAAGATTGAAAATTTTATGTTTCAATTGTCTGTAACACCGTTTTTTGTTCTGACTTAATACCAAACACCAGGATGAATCTTTGTTTAAAGATTCTTGTTGAGATCGTTGTTTTGAAGATTTGTAGTTGCGCGGTTTGCACCAAAAGTTGAGTTCTTGTTTTGAAGTTTTTAGCAGGGTTGCGGAGTCGGAGGTATAATATCCGACTCCAACTCCGACCTTTCCAAAATTTCCGATTCCCGACTCCGACCTTTCCAAAATTTCCGATTCCCGACTCCGACCTTTCCAAAATTTCCGACTCCGACTCCTTAACACAAAGGGAATGAAATTTGACTGTTAAAGTCAATGGAAATCGTGGTGCACAGCAAGAAATCTCCGTTTCAACAAAAGTTTCAAAAGAAATCGTACCANTTCAGCAGGAATTCCCAATTTAAGAGTATGATTCAAAAAATGATCTAATTGGCATCCGGGGTCGGAGTTGGACAAAAAAATCCGACACTGGATCCCAGTGCTGTTAGGAATCCGACTCCGTACGACTCCGACTCCGACTCCGCAACCCTGGTTTTCAGAATACTTCAAATGGTGTTATGAACATGTTACTTTTATTTGAAGGTGAAAACAAACTATGCGTTTAGCAAAACACTAAGCCAGGCCCTATGACAAGGCGGTGCAGATACTACTGTATGTTCCATGGCGTGAGAGCTAAAAAGGGTACCACTGAACTTGAATATCCAGCTGTTTGTTTTATGTACAGTGGAATATGACGAAGAGTATGACTTGATTTATGACGCAAGTGGCATCACACGCATGCGCACTAAACGATTTAAAATCTCACAAACCTTCCCAGTGGTTCACGACTACTCACATCAGTTTCTGAAAACATTCTGGAATTTCCTCACAAAATTCACAACCCACTGAACTTGCTGTGCTTAGTATACAAACCGTCAAGCCCAACGAATTTCCATTTACAGAGACAACGATGTCCATAGATTCAAGCACTCGATGTTTATCAGTTGTTGGCGGTGCTCACCGTCAGGTTTTCTTTGATTAATCAAATTCGAAAGTCAAACAACTGCCCGAAGCAACAGGGTTAGATGTCAAGCTGTTTAGTGCAATTATGTCTGAAAATAAAACTGCAGTAAAATATCAAAATCAATCCAATAAATCTTATCCCAGCGCTTCTCAATCAGTGGGCCGTGAAGTTCCTTCAGGAAGATCGCGAAACACTTCACAATTTTGCAATTTTCTAGTATTTAACTAGAACGTTTTCTGAAAAACGATTTTCTATTGAATGCATCGGGAAATGCGAACCAGAAACCATTGTTGCNTTGTCGTTTACGCATTGCGTCGTTTAAAATGAAGACTTGATCGGCATCGCACATACTGAAAAGGAACCGTTGAGAGACGTGCATGCTCCTGGCTCTCAAGTTCCAACCAAAGCAGTTGCGTACGCCTTAAATAAGCAAGAGTATGCCATCTGCATAAGATATGGTTGGGAGATATACGGTAGCCTTGCGTAATATGCATGCGGAGAGGAGAACACAGTGGACCACAGCCTCATATGCAAACAAGTTGAATACACGTAGATAAGGCACAATTCAATAAGAACCGAGAGAAAGTTTATAAAAAGAGTTCTGCCGAGATCTCAGTTAGCACCTACACTTCTTCCAATCGCAGATCACTAATTCGAAAGAGAAGGTAATATTGACGACAATTCAAGATTGGGTAGTTCTACTCGAGGGTTTTGGAACAGCTGTGATAAGACATGCTATGATATAAGGATTATCCAATATAGCTCACAGTCTTATTCCAGTTTGCCCCTTCCACAGATATAACAAAATCATGAAAAAGACTCTGTTCTTATGAAGAGATCTGCTTGTATAAAGAACTTACATGATAATTTTCAGGTTACGGATTAGGAGTATCTGCCCCAGGTCACTACGAGCCCAGCAAAGGCCAGTACTACGTTGCTCACAACCTCATCAAATCACACGCTCAGGCTTACCATATCTACAATGACACCTATCGATCTGAGCAAAATGGAACGATTGGAATTACTCTCAATTCAAACTGGGTGGAACCGAATACAATAACGAATCCTGAAGACGTACAAGCATCGGTAAGCAAGTTTTTCTTTCGCAAAAACTCACGTTTGACATTATCTCAACGCAAGATGAAGAAATTAAGTTCGGTGCTCAAACGAGAAAACCAGACTTATGCTGCGGTTTGTACAGAACCGTTGCCGATATTAAATCATGCGTCAGAACCTTCAACAAAAACGATTTAATGTGGAAATTCAATAAACTGTTGATTGTTCAGGAAAAATTTATAAAGATCAACCCAAAACATTATGACGGATTTTCAAATGTGCAATTGAAAATGAAAAAACTCACTTAAATTTGATAACGAAATTGGAGATAATCTTAACGTATATTAGATGCCAAGTGTGAACTCGATCCAAATAAATGTTGGATGCAGAACTTGTGATTTTAGTGCGTGACGAAACAAACTGTTTTGCTGTCAGATTTGTTTTTTCCTGCCAAGCCAACNTTCGTGGCTTCAGTGCTCGGCATGCAAATCTACTCTTAAGATCGCCGAGATTATCTGGTAACAAGTGAATAANATTGCTAAGACAGCTAAAGTCGCATGAGATAGCTGAGATCGTTTGCTTATACTAACTATACCGTCATTATAAAAGGATACACAGGTTGCGTAATGACAAGAAATAGTTGACACTTGCAGAACACAACCTCTCAGTGAAGGCCAATAAGTGCGAGCAAGGAAATTGTAACTAAGTTTGACGAAACATGAAAAGATGTCAAATTTGGATATACTTCTGTCAAGACAACAATTCCAAATCTACTTATCAGTGAACGACATCGAAATTCAGGAAAACACTTTTACATTTTCTTTCGCCCAAGATCGAACAGAAGCTATCTGCCTAACTTAGCGATCTCAGGTATCATTACGATCATAGTGATCTTTGCGTGTTTAGTGATCTTGGCAGTTTTATTGACCTTTTTCAGATGATCTAACAAACCCAAGTGATGTTAGCTGCAAAGAGAATTCCTCTTAAAAATGAACCTTCTGAAAACACGTTTTTCAACTATTAACCGACTTGATAATCAACTTGCTGTAACTTGATCGTCGGCGGAAAATGTCCAGGTCAGGGCAACTATAATTAAAAACGCAGTAACATACACGGCAATGAGTTGATATAGGTGTAAATATCAAGCTTTTGAAGCCGGAGCCAAAAAGCTGGGAATTTTCTTAAGAGCCAGAGTTAGAAAACCATGGAGGAACAGGAATTGGAGCTAAATATTTACAAAACGACTTCATCTCCAAGACTCTTGTCAAAATGCTATTGTTGTTAGCTGTTTCCGGTTTCCCACACTCAAACAGAAACCCATTATAAAAAGGAAATCTGTTGTCTCTTATTTTCTCTGGCGCCACCCTTTTAATATACTATGTGGTTAGACAAGAAGCAAGACTCATGCTCATACGTTTTAACTAAACCAATTACCAATACAAAACTCCGTACATTTCAGGTTCAGTTTGTCGTCCACTTATTGCATTAAATATTAATTATGATCAATGAAAGACCTAAGAAAAAGTTGGTTTTCTGTCATTTTTAGAAAGTGAAAAGAGTGGTTTACATTTGTCAAACTGAAGAAAATGGAGTAAATGGGTAGGCAAACTATGATCAAAGTTCGATTTGAAACCCGCTTAGAAAGGTGTCATGCAGACATTTACAGAAGTGTTGCTGAAGAACAAGGGTCTCTGAACTTTTTTGTCCAAGGGCCACATAAGCTGTTACACATCAATTCGAGGGCCGGACATCTTAGGTAACATGATTGTTTCGGGATATATTACATTCTACTAAATCAATACATTTTTCATAAATATATTATTTTTTCATTATTGTCAAACTATCTTTGTTGCCCTTCGAAATGGCTTCGCGGACTGTAGTTTGGAGAACCCTGCTGAGGAAGACCGCGATGATATAAAACCATATTATCAAATGAGCAGTACATACAAACAACAAAATCTTTAAAATTATTTCTAAGCAAAAATATTAGTGTGTCCATTCCAAGAGACAAATTCACAGTGCATCTCATTGGATTAGCTGTAGACAGTGGTGAAACAAACTCTCTTCACCGCCATTCTTAGGTCTAAATGGAAAATTTTCTGACAAACGGGCTACCGGTATTTCACTACAATCACACAGCATAAGAAATGTAATACTGTGTGACGATGAGAAAACAGGAAAATACGTCTGAGAGAAGAATTACGTGACAACCTTTTTTTGAAAATGGTTGCACGCACAAGGCATAGAAAAAGCTTTATTTCATTAAATGCTCAGATTGTTAACTTAAGAGATGAATTAACCATTTTTAAAGTGGCAGAAATGAAAGGCTAACATTTTCAAACTGTGCAAACATTATCAAAATAAGCTTTAGTAATGGAGCCGGAGCGGTTGGTATCAAGGAGCGCTGGAGCAGATTGATATACAGGTTTGCTCTAAAAACTTGGTGAAATGTTGCTACTTCATAACATTTTCTTACCTCTGTTTGGAGTTCAGTCAACCGACTTTTGGCGAAACATCGACTGCACAAAAAGCACAACATTGGCTTGAATATTTAAACTGAGAAGTGAAACCAGTGCACCATTGCTCTTTTATAAGAAAGATCAAAACATCAGCAATTTTCGTTTTGCGTTTTTCATCAGAATGATTTGCAGTGTTTAACAAGTATAGAAATCTTCTCTGTTTTTGTGGTGCAGCAAGACAGTTTGGAATTTGCTCTGGGGTGGTTTGCTCATCCAATTTTCTTGAACGGAGATTACCCAGAGGTCATGAAAGAAAAGGTGAGATATTTTCATTTTTGCTGGAGGTGTTGGTTCTGGTAGTGACGTATGTTAAATTATATCTTATTTTTCAATATTCTTAATGTTGTGATGTTAGACACTTGGTGCATCTATGGACTTCTGGCTGTACAAAAGGTAATAGAGCTATCAACTAATTGTTTTACTTGAAAAACGAATGCTTTTCACAATGAAAACGTGTGTTACTGCATACAAAACTGAACCATTTTTACTCCTGTGTCCTGTGGAGTTCAAATTTTGTTGAAAACCTTACGAATTGGCACGGTCAGATACAAAGCTTAGTATTTTCTTTAAAATCTGTAATAAACTTCTTATGGAATCACTATAGGCATATACGCAATAATTTGTAACTACAGACAATTTGGGAAATTTTTGACATGCGTAAAGGTAGAAATGAGCATCCTATGCCAATTAGAATTCAAAAATCAAATCATAGCACAATTTTATTTGTAGCAATAGTTTTTTTTTGTGTGAGTGTCCCGCAACTTTTGCAAGTATTAATTTAATGTTGGTGAAAGGTGTGTGAAATATATGGTATTAAACATTTTGTGTAAGGTCAACGAGGTCACNTGTCACATATCCAACATGCATTTCGACCTTGCTGCGCTAAAATAATGGATTAAAAACAGAAAATTTTCGAATCTATTGCAAAGATCTGATGNGACTGAAAATGCAATGACCCGTGTCGGATAGGTTTCACTTTGTGAATATCTGTGAATAAATAATTTATGCACCACCATGCTTTGGTAGGCCAGTTGTAAATACGTCAAAACAATTTCGATTGCTTTACAAGTGAGCTTCCCTGTCAAAATGTCATCCATAACGGCGGATGAGGTTTGTTGCTTTTGTCAATGCGAAAACAGCTAACAATTTGTTAGAGACAATTTTGGCAGACATTTTATTCTTTGCACAAGCGAATTTGTTGCTGCACAACTCACATGAGCAAAACTGCAGTTCATGACTTCAGATTTTTTGACCAGGTTGGCAAGCGAAGCGAATATTACAATATCACGGACATTCGGTTGCCCGAGTTCACTGAAGAGGAAAAGATAAAGAACAAAGGGACTTCGGATTTTTTCGGATTGAATCACTACACTTCGAACTTGGTGGTTTCCTGTTCTTACTACCCTAAAGAAGGACCGAGTTGGGATACCGATCAGGTTTGCTGTCCTGCTAATTTTGTCGAATATATACGTTTTTTTCTGAAGCTTGCTTATAAAAACGAAACTTCAAAAAGAGGGGCTATACGTCTAGTTTGACTAATGCAATGATTGCAAAAAGCGTTAAAGATTTTGCGTTTGATCAAAGGTGTATTTTCTTGAAGCTGATCAGCATTTGCTAATACTTACTACGTTTGTTGTGCTCTTCATTTCATCTGTTCGCGGAAAGACAAGAAGATTCCGCAATGGTATATAAAACTTCAGTTTGCAAGACTGAATTGGCACGAGCTGTAACGCTGCAGCATTCTGTAGGTGAAATCAAAATACGGTATCATTCCCAATAACAAATGAAAAACAATTAACGATGTTGCGTGATTTACAGGTGTGAAAGCTACACGCAGAAATGTTGAAGGATATAATGCTTATCAGAAGGCGTTCAGACGACTAAAAATGCAAAAACTTGAAATTATTAGAAATTGGACAGTATTACTTCAGTTACCAACTATGCACACACAATCGTAGCGCTTCTAAGGTTAAAAAATTGTGGATTATTCTTCAGATCCCTGTTACAAACGAAACGCAAGTACTTCCCGGAACCATGTAACAAACTGCTTTTTAAGGAAACCTGTGGTTCCACATGCACTGCGTGGCCAGGATCGGCGTCCGCATGGCTGAACGTAGTACCATGGGGCATCAGAAAACTTTTAGTTTGGATTAAACGCAACTACAACGATCCTATCATCTACATCACCGAGAACGGCTTCTCTGACGAACTATACGACTTCATTAATGACAAAGCAAGAGAATCTTATTACAAATCGTACATGAACGAAGTACTTAAAGGTAGGACTTGCTTATCACGGTGTGTAAGTGCAATTTTATCTTGGAACAAAGACTAAGTTGAGGTTTTGTATATTTTATAGACAACTGTGAATTTTGAAATGTCAGCATCTGTGTTTCAGCCATTAGCGTCGATGGAGTCAATGTGAAAGGTTACACGGCGTGGTCGCTGATGGACAATTTTGAGTGGGGCGAGGGTTACACGGAAAGA
>JGI24022J15233_10007803_pt1 | contig 11852 bp, 10 predicted proteins | sample Ectturendosymbi2_FD_15233 | JGI IMG/M metagenome (IMG submission 15233)
CCATTTCACGTTTGGCCCCCCGGTTGCTGCATACATTCAATACTCTATTTTAAAAATGTGCCCCCCCCTTCTGGTTTTTGGCCCCCCCTGCTGCTAAATCCTGGCGAAGGGCTTGAGCACACTTCTAGAGTCTGAGTTCTTATTTCGGCAGGAAAGGCTGCCAGTCACCAGTGATATTAGGGGGTCTTTGGCCCTAATGTTTTTTTCCTTCTGTTTCCTGGAAACAGCCTTGTGACGTTTGGTTGTCATTAGATGACGTACTGTTTCGTCATTTAGGATAAGTTTCTTGAATTTGCTTCTCTATCTAAATATTTTGAAGAAAACTTTCACCACAATTATTTTCTTAAAATGTTGCAAAGTTGTTTTAAAGTCGTTGAAAAGCTTCCAGTCTAGTTTTTGCATTGAACAGCTGTTCAGATTTCTCACAACACTAAAAACTTGCTAACCTTCCTTGCATTGGTCGACCTTTGTTACCAGGAAATGTGGATTTGCTGCAACTCACCGTAAGATAAATGGCTGGAAAGTGAACTTTTGCATAACAAAGGGCTTTGTGACGATCTTACGGCGTAACCTAATGTTGATCATAGTGAAAATTTTGAAGTGCTGGGCCATCCATCATGCACATTCAAATTTTTAGACAAAGCTGTTCCATCTTTCCCTGTTCCAGCTACTTGCCCGGTCGATAAGAGCGGCAAGCCTGCAGTCAAATAACTGCATAGATACGGTTTTAAAAAATGCTGGACCGCGGTCACGTGACTGACCTGTCTGCCCGGTGGTGGTGGCTAGGTGAAAGCGGCCAGCAGAACCTTTACTGGTTTGACTCATAAAAATGCTCTCACAATTTCGGAATATATTATAAAGGTGGGTCTGACTAGTATTTCCAATAAAACAGGTTTTGTCTGTTGTGATGAAACACTGTCTCTTGTGATGAAACACTGTCTCTTGAATGTCGCGCAGCAGTTATCTTCGTCGTGAAAGTCTTTTNATACAATTTTTATTTATCTAAATTCTAAACCTACGACGCGATTNGGTCTCGGTGCTTGTTTCACTGAATAATGTCTTNNACGCATATTAATGATTCAGCCCAGCCACATGCCTGGCCTTCGTAATAGGAGCACGAAATGTTTACCCGTCTGTCTTTCACTGAGCGATCCGAACTAATTCGTGTTGATACTCCATGTAAACAAGTGCTTCACACGAAATACTCCGCTGGTACAAGCTTCTATTGTGAGTAAAATAAAACCGTTTGAACGATCATGAATGAGACTTGCGCCGCCCTTTTTCGAATCTTTATTGTCATATTTGATCTCATCCATTGTGATCCTCATGTCATAACCTTCGACAAATAAGTCTGCAGAATACAGGCTTGATATGCACTGTGGCTTTAAGGTCATAGCGTTGATACCCATAAGCTGTTGCAATGCTGCTGCAAATAGTGTTTTTGCGTGTTCGTGTGTGTGTGCTGTTGGGTTGCAGAGGCCCGCAGCATCGACAGATGTCAAACCTGAAGCAAACGATGAATAATGCTATGTATGTGCCTGGGCTGAAAAAACACCTGGTGAAGCTTTTGTTGTAGCATTTTATTTCTTCGCTGTCGCCGAACCGTGACGACCTGTTTAATAATGCAATGAACTGGCTGAGCATTGGTCACGTTGTGTTATTGTTAAAACTGGTCGTTGACAAAAGATTGGCAGCTTCTGCGTTGTGGTGGATTAAACAAAACGATCATGTTTTTCGCACACAAATTTATGTCCCCTCATAACAGGCAGTGGTTTAAAATATTGCCGCTGCCTAACCCCGCAGTATCCGCTTTCAGGCCTCGCGTACTTCGCGCTCCGATTTCATTGTTTTTGAGTCATGTCATGTAACACAGTTGATAAAGAACGCTATTGTTCGTGAGGGTTAAAGGCCAGAGATTTGGACAATAATAAGAAGTAGATCTGTTTGATTTCAGCCACGAATTGTGCCAGCGCATTTATTGTAGGTTGTACAGGTTAATTATATCGGCAAGATATCGTGTTTAAAACGCAATCATGTGTAATATCCGGCTATTGTTTGACTTCTTTTTACAAGAAAAAAGTGAAGAAAAATTATCTTAACGAATACGTTTCTTAAGAGGAGAACACGAGGTCGTAAGGGCTATTGATGGGTGAAAGTGCAGCTGACACCGACAGTGCTCAAACAATATTAGCTTTGTGCTTAAGATGGTGCGGTTTAAATTTTCTGTGTATGAAGAAACAGCTTAATGTGTCCGTGCGCATAGTATGTCTCTTGAAAGCGAATCGTTATCTTCAGGTGAGTAATGCCATTTTCGATAACATAGGAAAGCCCAATTAGCCCGAGCAGGTTGTCATATTAGTACAGGTCTGCGTCTCATGTTGCATCATTTCCGCTGCCTTTTGAAATGAAATCTTTCCACTATTAGGCAGAGCTATAACAGGCAATAAGTCCAAAAACGTTTAGAAACAAACATTTCTGAAATTTTCTCTACGCAGAACATAAACACTGAAACGTAATCAACCAGGTTCACTTGGCATTGTCAAATCTTTCCTGAACTTCAGGCAATATTTCGGGAGATGAACGTACTCCGCGGCTACTGCCAGACAGGCACTTGAAAAGGGCTTNTTAGTGACGAACATGTTTTGTTCTCTGGCACTGATCTCAAGTGCCATAAACTGAAGATTGTTACGTCGCAAATGCTCTCCTGCTTCTCTTTGTTTGGGTTCGAATGGCAAATGTACGGAATAAGTTGTAGAGTACACAGCTCATTTTCAAACGGCTGGTGGAGCTATAGTTGTTTCAGAGAGTTTGATTCGTGTGCAGTGCTTGTTGACATGGTGGACTTTGCGAATTCGCTCTTTGCCATTTGACGGGCATGGTTTAATGCGGTTGTTATTGTTGAATCAGAGCTTGTAGAAATGCCCCATCACTTGAAGCTGATGTGATTTATCGTCGCATAGACAGGTCTGGACTGGAAATCCTACAATGGCAGCTCTGGCCACCAGCGATAAATCGCACCACGCTATACTGTAGAACGTACAGCTCTCGCCTAGCTTTATGTTGACAACGTCACACCGAGACAAGGCAGGGTTGGTCAAGCGAGGGTTGGACTTCACTAGTCAAGAAAATGAGTCACTAAAATTAGAAGGTTGCTCAGCTTGGGTAGGAGCTTGTTCACAAGGCGCCAATGATCTCAGTGCGGTTAACTTAAAAGCAACAAGCGCAGAAAGATTTTTGCCGCAAAAATTTTCGGAAGTGATGCTAGAAAGTGAAGCTGGGCTTTGGATGAGGCCAGGATCCGGCGCTTCGAAGCAAAACATCGGCAAGCAGATCGATGACGACACTCTGCAAAGTACGGACTCAGATTCGGGATACCGGAAGTCTGAGTGTAGCGACGATCGGCTTCTCACCGGCACTGACTGCGAAAGTTCATCAACAGTTTCACAAGTGTGTGACATCTCTTCCAGATCTGGATCATTCCAGTCTGAAATTCCGAACCTCCATCGCTCTAGTTCGAAAGATCAAAAAAGATGCTGGATCCAGAAATCTCCATTCCAACAAAATAACTCATCGTTACATGAACCTGGATCGAAAGAAGCCAGCGATAAGTCTGTCAAGTCAGGGATTCGACTTGCTACTATGCGGTATGCTGGGATCAACAATTTGAACGATCTTAGGGACTACATGAGGCAAAAATCGAACAACCCTTCGAGTCGCAAACTTGATTCAAACGATGTATTTCTTTCTGGAAAATTCAAATCCAATCAAAACTTGCCCAGTGCTGTCACGTCGGAAACAGTTTCGAAAATATCAGTCTCTGGCTCCACACGTGTGCTTGGCAGCTCAGTGGAAGGAAGGGACTGTGACAGAAAACAAATCCGCAGCATCGCCGAAGGAAAGCAGCCTTTCTGGTTGAAAGCTGACCTTCGCGTTTGTGTTTTTGTTTCTTCCCAAGGCAAGTAAAATTGCTGGACAGTGTGTGCGAAGTATTAGACTTTAATGACCACACGTCTGCAAATCTAAACCTGCACTTAACCTTGACATGTGTTTGTGAGAATTCTATGCCGCTTACATGTTTTTATGCTTTGCTGGTCAGGTTCTCAGGTGTACGACGATTACAGCCACAGAGTAGTCGTAAAAGAAGATGGAATTCGTTCGTTAATCATTTCACCTGCGAAACCTGAAGATAGCGGCGAATACACTGTCATTGCTGAAAGCTCAGCCGGAAAAGCAGTGAGCACGATGTGCCTCACCGTTATAGGTGAGCTCGGCGGCATGCATAGATTGGAGCGAATATCAGCAAAAATAGACCCTGGACATTATACACTGGCTTTATCAATGCTCTGATCTTTTCGTCGAGCATATAAAACGTATTTACCAAGCCATGACATGCGTTGCCAGAGATGATGGATGTAACGCTTCTGAGCCAGGGGTGCGCAATTTTTTCGCTATTCCCGGCAGCATTGCGTTTATTTTTATGAATTAAGGCCGCCAGTCAGTTCAAGTTGTTTTTTGCATTGCTTCTGTTCTGCTTCCACACAATGAGCCTAACCTTCCACATGGCTGTTTGGTCGTCTTTCTACTAAGTATCCTCATACAGTAGTAGACAAAAAGTTGTTATTAATCCACGGCCGCCATAAATTATATTTTGCATTACATGTGCACGGCCGCATGATTTTTTACACAAGGCTGCATGTTGTGCATCCCTGTTCTAGGCCATCACGCTAACGGTTTTGCATAAACGGGTGTATATTGTGACAGCACAAGAGGGTCTGGAACGACCGCGCATTCTTGAGAAGCCACAGAGCGTGACGGTAAAGGAAGGTGACACTGTGCGGCTCGAGGTCTTCGCTGCTGGACGACCCACCCCAGAAATTGTTTGGCTCAAAGACAATGTCTTGCTGCTGCCTGACAAGCATCCTGATATCCGGTAAGCCTCGGCACAGATATGCATCTTTGGGGAAGTGATTTGTTGGAGTGCGATTTGTAGAAAGCGTCTGGCATGAAATTGAGCGGATTATCACATTTGAATGAAGATACGCTTCGTTGAACACATGCGTGCAAATTGTTTCAAATCAAAGCATCAGATAAGTTGAAGAAACGGGAAACTTGATTCTTCGAACATTTACATTTTTGGGAATGTATTGCAAAAGTCCATAGGCCTTGTTGTGGTGTATGCACAGTCGTTTAATACATGGCTGTGTGCCTGATCCACAATTCAGGCATACATGAGCATGTGAACAAAGGCGCCTCTGAGTTTGTTTGTTGCACAATAAAGTGGTTTCGCTTGTCTCTGAGCGTCACTGTCACCGTTCTGTGATGCACGAAGATATTTAATGTGTTCAGCAAACTTTGTGTGCACACTGTGCAGATGAGCTTATGTTCTTCCGCTTGTTTAAAATTTTTTAATACAGTGATATAACTACATAAACGTTTATTAAGGAGCAAAACGTTTCTTAAAGATTTTTCGAGCAATTTCTTGTCAAGCAACATAGCACCACTAACAGGAAATGCCCAGCACGCGTTGAAGGCCACTGACCCTCGTGCCAGGCACACATCGCAAGAGAACAGTAGGTAGTTCACAAACGTATTCGCAACAAACAGTACAATCTGTACTGGTTAAGTCCATCTGAACGAAGAATTTATCAAGGTGGACAGCAAATAGATATGATGTTTGCACCGCGAAGTGATATTCGGTAAAAAATTGCGCGATTGTTTGTCGTCCTGTATCGGAACCTTTTTGGAATTTGCAACTGTTTTCCAGGAAGTTTTCTTTTCTTTGTCAGCCGTATTGTATTTTCCTCGTTTGCTGCTTACGCATGTCCTACGAGAGGTGGCACAGGAGGTACATCATACTCGGTAGGTTTTAGGGCCCTGGAGGATGAAAGCGCACACGTTAAATTTTTCTGTAATCAAACACACAATTTCAAGTGTAAGGCAGATGTCAGTATAACAATTTATTTATTTGTAAATCTTAGCATGGTTTCTATTTCATCTATAGTCTGATTGCCAACAACTATACAAGCTTTGAAAGCTGCGTCTGGAGCTATGGGGCCCGGTGTCGGTCTTCGTACCTGCTGGTAAAGTTTCTCTCAGAGGCCCTGTGCTTACGTCATGATGGTCACGCTCGACCCACTCCAAGAGCAGTGGAGCGTGGTAGAATCTGGTCATGTTTGCAGATTGATGTCATGCTGTGTCCACCTTTGCTGGGAAATTCATTTTGTGCCGCAATTTGAATTTCATAGAATCGAGGGCGTTGATGGTCACGGTCTGCTAACCATCGAGGATGCCAACAAAAGCCTTCATGACGCTTGGTACACCGCCACTGCCGTGAACAAGGCCGGGAGGGACCTGACCCGGTGTAAGGTCAACGTGGACAGGACGGAGACCCAACCGGGGCCGGATAAGAAGTTGTACATACCCAAGACCGCAAAGAAACGGTTGCCCGTCGACACATCACCTGAAAAAGTGGATTTGCGTAAGGTAAGACTTGGTCCTGGCTTGTTTAGCAACTCCAGCTCACTGCACAGAAAGGCGCCTCAAACGCGTGAGTTCAATTGAGTTCAATCCACTGCTGCGTCACTTTAAAGCCTGTGATGCTCGTGCGTTGGTGCGGCGGTGGTTTTATCTTTCGGGAGGTTTCGACGCGAAAGTGCGTTTTAAAATATCATCTTTGTGGGAAAGTCCAGCAAAGCGATTTACTTTTAATCGCAGAAGCGATCGTTATTATACAGGTTTTGACAGCTGATTCTGTTTGAATAAGAGCTGATGATGTCTACATCGTAGGCGAAATATATACTTTGTAAGATCTCAAAGTGTCTGATTCTTTGCTGAGAAAGGGTTTCTTTCTATAGACCAGTGGTTCCTAAACTGTGGTACGCGAATGCCTTCAAGGTGGTGCGGGAGACCCTTCTGTTCTTCTACACAAAAAGAATGCCTTTTTTCATTTATCGGGTTCTGTTAATAAACTCCTGCACGTTTGTGTACCTCCCTTATTAATCTCGAAAAATGGCTATTATAGTCTATCACAACCATGTTGTTCACGCCGCATTTGCGTCAAGTTTAGTTTTCCAAACTTTTGATCGAATGATATTTGGCGGATTGAGTTTTCCTGGAGCAAGGTGGTACGCGGTGACAATTTGGATCCCACAAATGGGACGCGATCAGAAAAAGTTTGGAAACCACTGCTGCAGACAAAGCAATCATTAATTTACATAAAGCTCAGATCGAGTCTTCGCCTGATCCAAACTACTCGACATTCTGTTGATGCATATTCGCTCGACTTTTTATGCTTCTCTTTGGTTTTGTCAAAAATGTGTAAACACATGTTGTCTGAGCTACTGTTTCTAGTGTCACGGTGGCAAATTTGAAACAATGTGGGGGTGAAGAAACGAACTCATTACAACCGCTTGTGTCGCACGAGAGCCCCTTCTTGGAAACTGAATAAAAGACACTAAAATACTTTTGCAGCTGGAAAACTTTGACGAGTCGGATTTATACGACCCTAGCAAGTTGCAGAAACCGCGCATTAAAAAGAAACTCGTCTCTTGCAAACAGAAGATTTTGGGTTCTGTTCACTTCGATTGCCACATCGTTCCCATCGGAGACCCAACCATGAAGGTGGGTGCTGTATAAATTGGCCCACGTGTCAAGATGCTTGCTTGTAACTTTCGGATGCTTTGCAACCATCAGTTGAAACGTTTACGCCCCAGACCATAAAAATAATCTCCCCATATTTTGGCATTACTGTCGTGGAATATCATCTTGTTTAACTAAGCATTGCTCTTAGGTTGAATGGCTCTTAGATGGAAACCCCCTCGAATATGCGAACAGAATAATGACAGTCTTTGAGTTTGGTTACGCAGCCTTGGATATTAACGCTGTGTATCCCCGAGACACAGGTGAGTGGCTAGTGATAACTTTGCGTTGTAACTCTGACATGGCTACTGCTCTGGAGGCTGTTGATTCAAAGTCGCAAGTCTCGGTCTTGTTGTTCCTGTAGCATATATAGTTCGATAACGGCGAATTGCTTTTAAACCCAGCAATGAAAGAATTTCCAAAGCTTAGTAAGTCATACATTGTGCGGGCAGAGGTGATTTATTACAGGGGAATAAGCACATATCTCGCATTGATTCATCCTGTAGAAATTCATTTTTGAACTCATAATTCTTAACCTTCTCTACTGTACCATACTTGTTGAAGAAGTTGTAAATGCGTGGTGTTACTCTAGAAAATTTCTGACCACGGAAACTGTCATTGTTTATAACAGTTAAAATCTGTGCATGATTTGTTTATTGTTTGTCATTTTCAATCTAGTTTTCATGAAGTAGCAACAACATGCACTGATCGATATTTCAGGAGTTATCAGCTGTCGCGCAACGAACGCCCACGGCCAAGTTCAAAGTTCATGCACTTTGATTGTGAAGGAAGAGAAAGGTTTAATAGACGCGACCCAACTCCCTGATGCAGGGAAGCTTGAGAGGATACAGACGACTGAGCAGCACAGACAAGAGGTTGGTTGGTTACTGTTTCAACTAACGTTGTTTCAAGCTATCAACAAGCAGTAATTGTCAGATGTGGATGGAATTTATCATTTATCTTCGCCTCATCTGAAGAATAGTAGCTTGTTTGTGTCCTTAATTAGTTTGAAAGGTTCTTGCTTGTTGCACTTGGCTGTCTAAGCTACAGCAGCGGTGGCTCTGCAGCAACAATATGTTTGTGAGTCGTTATGACAATTCCCGTTTGCCTTACTGACCAATAACAGAAGTAAAAGCCATAATTATTTAATGGTTCGTGCTTTGTACAAAGAGTCTGGATTTTTGTTTTGTGATTTTTTACCTGATTTTTTTCCCGCTAGACTAAACTGAGCATTCGTAAGAGCTGGAAAGCACTTGCCTTATTGCTTATATGATAGACATATGTGTCATTGTTATTTGTCCTGTTAGGTATTAATTTACAGTAAAATTCGCTGGCAAGGTCCAACACATTAGGATAGAAACCATCCTTGCTGATCACTAGTTTTGCTTCCCTGACCAGTTGTCGCTTGCTCACGACCGCCACGACTATGACGATACGGAAGAGAAGTCTGCTCCGAGATTAGTTTTACCTCCAGAGGCGGTACAAGTTCAAGAAGGAGAGCCAGCTCGATTCAGCTGCCGCGTTGTTGGATATCCTCCTCCCAAAGTCGACTGGTTTGTCAATGAACAAGCAATACGTCCCAGCAAAAGGTATGCGCAGCCTAAGACAAGTAGTGGAGTTCGCCAATTACTGCCTTTTCTGCACTTTTTGTCTTTCTCATTGATATCCGATTTCTGAATGATTTCATTCTAACGTTTTTAGATTCCGCGTCTGGCACGACGGTATCCACCATTTCGAAATTGCCAACGTCCGCAGTTACGACCACGGAAAAGTCCGCATGGTGGCGCGCAACAGCGAGGGGGTTGTAGAAATATCAGTGGCGCTTGACGTCAGCCAGGCTCATGACGTCAGAACAGTGCTGCACAAAGCTGACGTGAGAAAAGGTGACGTCGAGAAGAAAACTGCGTATGACGCTGCTGCGCTGAAGCAATACCGCGCGAAGCGAGACGCTGAGGAGGAACTGAGGGGTGAGTACAGTGCTGAGCCGAATGATGTTTTGTTGAATCGCGCGTGACCGAACTATTTTCCAGGAATTATCACCAATGTGTGAAGAAGTCAGTGCATGTATTGCTTGTAAAAAATAAAAAGAACGCGGTCTCATGGGATGAGTTCGCAGCAGGCTTTCAACTTCGCTTCTTGTCTCAGCTTTTTTGGTCTGAGTTCTCTGTAAAGCACGCAAACTTACTGGAAGACATCATCGCTCAATATTCACTGCAAAAGAGTTTTCCTCGTTGCTGGGGGTGCCCATTGCGTTGCTGGGGGTGCCCACTGGACATAGGTCGACTTTTCATCCGCTTAAGTTTTGTGCTTGTCAGCTACAAAGCTATTCTTAGTTGCTTTGCGTAAAAAGCTTAGATGAAACAGGTATCGCGTAACGGACATCAGTTAATGTTTCAAGGGCCCGACTCACAAACTCAGATCATATCCCTGGTATTGTAAAATCGGCTGAAAGCACTTGTTCTAGAACATTTCGCACACTCCAACCAGTCTCATATCACTTGTAAGGAAAGTTCTCTTTTATTGGTCACATGAAAATGGCACCAACAGCTAAAATGGTGCATTTTTAGTAATAAGATAAAACCAGTATTTTTTGTTCAAAATGTCGTGAAAACTTCTCCGCTCAGGCAAAGTGCTTTTGAAATCGACATGCGGCCTTGAAACTTTGTTGTGCGGCAGAAACCTGCCCCCATGTTTAGTCACGTGTTTGGATAATCAGTCACCAATTTTAAGAGATGTTTTGCAACACAACTGGAACATGTGTTGGACCAGTGACTCTTATCACTTAAACCAGCTGCCACCTTTTTCAGAGAAAAGAGGTAAACACATGGTGGCGCTACGTGAAGTGGAGAAACCCATCACAGGTATCCGGCAATTAAAAAAGGTGGAGCGTCACGAGGAACTCCAAAGCAAGTTCACCGAATTGTCAGAGGAAGAAAGAATGTTGAACAAGTTAGACGCAGAAAAGAAAAAGGTAAGGGCACGCAGGCTTTTCGTAAGTGATTAACAAAATATTTGTCTTAACCTCTTCCAGTAGATGACTTACCCCTTCATTGGAAATTTACGAAAGCTTTATGACGTTTAATGCCAGGGTTGTCTCAACTGTTTTGGACTGGAGGGGTGTTTCGTGTTTACACAAAAGTTTTTGAGTGCAAACACAAATCTGAATTGTTTCAAAAAACAGACCATCATCAGGAAGCAAGCACAAAGTGACGGGTAACATGAAACTTAGGTGAACCTTGCTCTGTACAGAATTTCAACTGTTGAAAAACTAAAACAAAGTAATAAAAGATGTACAACACCGCAGATATCAATATAAATAAACTTATCGTTGTTGTCCGATTAAAATTCCGAAGAAAACACGTGGAAAAAGTTATTGTTTACCAAACAATGTCTATCAGAGCAAGGCCAAGGACCGCGATTACGAAATTTTCATTCGTAAAACGAAAGATGAACTTTCCCACTGGAAAAAGCCCGTCGAAGAGGAAAAGGCCAGACCTCCTCTGCTGAGAAGACCTCGGGAATCTCTTCCTCCTCCATTTGTCGTTGATCAGGTCTATAGTGAAGCTGAGATCACTGCACCACGAATATTCATCAACTCCACCTGCTCGACATGCACTGCTTACAATGATTTCTTTTCTGGTCCTGTTTGCGTTAGTTAGATAAATGTCGTTTCAAAGAATGCATGGATTTCGACTTATTGGCTTGCTATAAGCCGAACAGGCTGCATGAAGTGGATGTCACTACTCATCACACCCGAGATTCTGGAGAATCGAGCAGTGATTTTTCGTCATGGCATTCAAACATTGTTTTCATCGAATTGGGCATTATATTGAAATCTAATAAGGCTATTCTTTCTATTCCCGGTTTGTAGTTTTATTTAAAAACAGACAACAGCATAAATTCGTTCACCCTCACAGGTGTTTGCCCAAATGTTACGAGGCGTTTAAGGGCAAGTACTAAGTAAAGCAGGAAAGCTAAAGCATGCTCGGTCATCGAAAAACAGCTACGTCTTTCTAGAGTTCAATTTAAATTTGTACGAATCACTTTTCACGCATGGATGCATGTAGTCACGTGACAAACGTGCCCCTCGCACCTGGCAGCAAAGCTTTTTCTACTGTCGCAGGTTGATCTTCCTGACGACGTTGAAGCCCCAGCCATTGTCGAACGGCTCCACAACTTGACTGTCCGGAAAGGACAAGACGCGAAGTTGAGAG